>Ga0123342_1008048_pt1 | contig 13521 bp, 12 predicted proteins | sample Turbeawhitnodule_FD_89960 | JGI IMG/M metagenome (GOLD analysis project Ga0123342, IMG submission 89960) | Root nodule microbial communities of legume samples collected from Mexico - Turtle bean Mexico white nodule | ecosystem: Host-associated > Plants > Roots > Nodule | place: Mexico: Nepantla...
AATGGAGAGAAGATGTGAGAATGTGAGTATTGCTGAGGAAAAGTGGAGTGAAGTGAGTATTGCTTCAGAATTGAAAAATGAAAGAAGAAAAAGAAAAGAAAAATAAAAGAAGAAAAAGAAAAGAAGGGATTAAAGTAAAGCAAAAATAAAAATTAATTATTTGTGTGTAATTTGCGAGGGCTTAACCTTCATATTATTTAAATTTAATTTTAAAACTTTTAGCGTGGGCTTAACCTTCAAATATTTAAATTTTAATTATTTTTATAATTTTAATAGCTGCCATTTCAGCAACGCAACCATTATTTTTTTTTTTTTTAACTTTATGTGAGAATAACTCATGCTTTCCTCACACCTTATTTAATTTATTTTAATAATGAAGGTTTAATGGACACTATTTATGGCCTTCAATATTTGTTTCTAGCTAAATTAAGATTTCTTAAGATTTCTTTGTAGTGAAAGAATCCGTAGAGAAAGACTAGTTACATTACAAGTCTTATTCATCCACTACACTTCTTTATTCACACTGCAGTAATAATGTTGCTAGCTAATGAGTACTGACCAACTACGGTTGGTTTCAACCAAACACTAAACACACTGCATTTTTATTCACAAATTTTAAAGGAGGAGAAACATAATACTAACATACAACATATTATGCATTGGTCTTTTAGAAGCCACAACTTCTAACCTATAGGCTCAAATCTTTGATAAGCATGCAGATGAAGGCCACCATCAATGTGGAGAGTGAGCATAGTCTTATAATTCACTGATTCATTTTGGACAGCCAGCTTGAATTTGTAGCTATGACAAAGAACAGCAGCAAAAGTTTTCATTTGCCTATATGCAAAATCTTTCCCCAGACAAATTCTTGGACCGGCCTGCATTGTGATAACAAGTTGAATTTCAAAGTTTTTCAATTACTCTTAGAAAGCAGTGTGTTTTTACTCAAATTCTTAGTCCATCACATTCTTCACATATTGTCACTTTTTTTATATTTTGCATTTGCTAACCTGAAAGGCTGTGAACTTGAAAGAACTCTTTGGTTGGAAAGTTCCTCTTTCATCAAGCCATCTCTCTGGTCGAAATTCCTCTGCATCTTCACCCCAGATGAATTCCATCCTACCCATGCCATATGACTGATATGCTATAGAATCACCTTTCCTAATGCTAAATCCATCAGGCAAAGTTTCATCTGATAAGCAAAGTTTGCCATCCTGTATCATCACATACAAAATCTTTAGATAGAATGGACTCCTGAGGCCGAAAAGATTTGTCTTCTTCTCTAAATTGTACAGTTCAGAACATAAAGTACAATAATAGTGTTCCATTTGGAGGATAATTTGTTAGAAAATCAACTTTTGAGATTGTGATAAAATACATTATAACAAATTACGAAACACTTTCACTTCTAAAGTGTTGATGCTCTTTAGAGGAGTGAAATTTCAACATAATTAACCTTTCTTTTAGTTTTTTAACATTGGATTTGTAATGCATACAGTGCACAAGTTCATTACCAATGGAACCGCAGGGTAAAGTCTGAGGGTTTCACTTAAAGCTGCATACAAATAGTGCATTTTTTCCAGGGCCTCATCGGTTAGGCTATCTGCAAGTTCATCAATATTACAAGTGTTCTTCAACTTTGTTACTTCTCCAACTTCATGCATAACTTTTTCTTGGATATGAGGATGCTTGCATAGCATGTAAAAGAACCAGGAAAGGGTAGCAGCTGTTGTATCTCTTCCTGCAATCACGAAGCTGAGAATAATGTCTCTTAGGTACTTGGGATCTGTCTCATTCAATGCTAGAAACCTTGACACCATATCTGCTTTTTTCTCCTGTCAACAGATTTACGTATCAAATGGATAGCAAAAGTTTAATATATATGTCCAATCGGTGTAAAAAGTTATGGTAAAATTCAACAAACTTACAATATATACAATTTATGATTGTATGCCAGCATATAAAGCCTTTGCATTGTGAATGCTTATACTATTTACTCTGATATAACAAGAAGTGGGGGTAAAAATTTTACTCACAGGAAAATCATATTGTGACTTTTGTACTTGCTCTATCTTAATTCTGATTAGTTTGTAAACAAAATTATCCACCACTTTAATAAGGTTTCCAAGTACTGCCTCTGATCCAATGTTGAGAAAACGTTTGATCTTCCAGAAAACATCAACATACCGATACAACGTTATAGCACTTGCTTCATCAAAGGCATTGGAGAATTCAGTGCCTTCTTCGTATGTTCCGTATATGGTGTCCAAGTCTACACCAAGGATAATCTTAAAGACTGAGTCTAAGGTTGATTTCATAAACAGATCCTGTCAATAAACACCATGAGATTAATATTATAGATTCTTTATTTTCTTTATAATGGACTTAACCTCTTTGTATCAAGCATGTAACAAAATCTTACTTGGAAGTCAACTGGATTATTTGACATAGCTGTTTTTGAAACAACTCCTGCAAGTCTTACTGCATTGGATTTGAACACTTGAAGGCTAAAATCTCTCACTGCTTTGGTGCCAATTTCATAGCTCGAAACCTTTCTCTGATGTAGCCACTTCTCGCCATCCACTGTGAATATTCCATCGCCTAAAAGATCTGTCAATTTCTCATAGTGGTACCAGCCCTGTAACACCACACGAGAATAAGAATTTGAGGCTCCACTATGCCATCATGGTCACCTATTTCCGATCATTGAACTTCAAACTAAAATTTCAAATTATGGTACCATGATTAAAATAAGCAAAATCTTCACAGAAAACATGTAAGAAACTCATGATGTTGTTTTATCTTGATTCTTGAGTTTCCAAAGAGATCAAAAGGTATATATATGTTTGCTACAGGGTTAAAATAAAATTTTAAGGCAGAAAGATTATCGATCATATTGTAAAATTATGTTTGAAGTTCATTCATGAAATTTTCATACTCCTGTACTTAACTGAACCTTACTAGCAAAAACTAGGCTCTAGAATATGAATTTATTTGTAGTAGATTTTGAAATCATGCATATTCAGATAATAAAAGAGTGTTTCTACCAGAAAAATCTTTGAGAATTAATTAGTACCTTCGCATAGTTTGCAAAGTTTGTTTTGAGGATATATTCAACATTGACAGGGTCCACTGTGTAAACCTCACTCCTGTGAAACCCAAGCAACCGGTAAGTCTTGTGTTTTCTGGCAAGACTAGTCATGTGATCGTGCATACTTCGGAAGTTGAACAACAGGTCTAACATAGTTCCCCCAACCACATGGTACCTTCCTTTCTTGTGTATGAAACTTCTGAATATGATGAACACTGTTAGAGCTATAGCTGCAAAGGCTGCAATTGCAGACATTGGATCACAATGAAGTTCCAAGAATCTCATAATGTGAAGATGTTAATTAGGCTACTAAGTTTGGTCAGAGAAGATGAAGAGAGAGATAGTTGACAAAAAGATTATTATATGATCAATTTGCATGTGGAAAGAAAGTGGTTATTTGTAGTATAGGATAATGGCCATGAAGGATTATTATATGATCAATTTGCATGTGAAAAGAAAATGGTTATATATAGTATAGGATAATGACCATGAAGGTAGAAAATGTCGGTGTTGTTGCATCCTCACATATAATAAAGGTTAAATTACTAAATTTGTTTCTAAATTTCAAGTAGGTATAGGTATAGGTTCTCAAAGAGTGGTTTGATTTTTCTAAATTAGGTTTACGTAATTGTTTCTACAGCAATCATTTTAGGTAATAGTAATGGTTTTGATGTGAAGATATTTATTAGTCTGCATCAAGAATAAATACGTAACCTAATTATTAGTTATCTCAATTATTTTTTAATAAAAAAATTAAAGATTAAAAATAGGCGTGATACATGATATATATTTTAAAAAATAAAAATTTAGAAAAAAAAATTATGAAAAAAAAGAATTTTAAGAAGAAAATAAAATGTTATCAATATATTTAACAAGCAAGTGAAGATGTCGAAATCTGAAAAAAAAATCAACTGTATGATTCTTGTTAATTACTATTAATCAATTTAAAATTAGTATTTGTTTATTTTGTGGTTTAATTTATAATACTAGAAGTTTAATATTAATTCCTTTTAAAAAATTTATTAACATTAATAGAGATTAATTTGTGTCATGATTCTCTCTTACTCTTTTATAGCATTTTTTAGCCTCTCACTTGGCTAAAAGAGATCTTTTACCTTTAATGTTTAAGACTATTTATGTATGTTAAGAGATAACGTAAATTTATATCGGACCATGCACTCATTGACGTACAATTTTTGATTTTTTTTTTTAAATAATTAGTTTTAGCTTAAAATCAAAATTTGAAATATAGAGAAATATCAATTATAATGACCATATGCATATATCAAAAACAAATGAGAATAGTATGCAAAATGATATAATCACAAAATAAAAATTTTAAACATAGAAATATGAAATATCTAAGATGTAAATGTTTGTTAAATTTGTATTAGGTAACAACACAAAAAAAATTTAAAACTTTTCACAAGTATTTATGTAAACTAAATGCCAAAAATCTAGAAAAATATTTAAAATATAAAAAAAAAATAGTAAATGAAAGAATTTTGGAGATTTTGGTCACTCAATCCTAGGGGATTGGATGAGAGATTTCTCTCCTCATTCTAAACAACTTTTGTTTTTATTGTATTTCAATTCAAACTCTTTATAAATTACGAATGTTTAAAATATTTTTCTAAAAATCTATGACTATTATATCAAATGTAAAGACCACTGTGCTAACTTTAATGATTTTTACAAAATTGGATAAACAGTAGAAATAAAATAGAAACAAACACAAAAATACACGAAAAAATGATACAAAATATGTATTTGTTTCAAGCACTAAAAGTCCACTTATCGCTTAAACATAAATAAAATTGCATTAAGTTATAAGTAACTTGTTTGCTTAAAACACTCGCGTTATCGCTTTAAGTGAGAGTCTATTTTTTTACACTTACAACATTAGTCTTCCTCTCACATCAACACATTTTCATCAAACAAATAACGTTTAATTAGTATAAGAAAATCATTATATAGTAATTAAATTTAGAAATAAAAAATAATTAATTATTATATTAATTAAATTAGATACTAACATCGAAATTTGAAAAATTATTGATATTTAAAATGATTTTTACTATTAATAAAAATTTATAAAATAATTTTTAAATTGGTATCTAAATTAACTATCAAAGTTTTAACTATTAATATTTTAGTAGTCAATGGTTAAATACCAACTTAGAAACTACTTTATAAATTTTTATTAATAATAAAAACTATATTAGATATCAATAATTTTTTTAATTTATAAAATAATTTATAATTTAATTAATATAATAATTAACTATTTTATTTATATTTTTACTTAAATATTAAATAATTTTGTAAAGAATTTCTTCATTACATTTTACAACTTAGCAACGAAAAAGTTTTTGTCACAGTGTGTTTGTAACCATTAATCTTGACAAAGTAACATTTTTCAACATTTTTTTTTTTTTATGTTCACAGATTACCTTTCCAACTACAAATCAACCAACAAAACCTCCTACAGTCAAACCCATCTCTATCAAAATAACAAAGAATAACAAGGATCAATCCTCGTAACAAACTAAATTGAATGCATACAAACCAAAGGTTCAAGACACCAATCAGAGAATGAGAAATTAGCTAACGATATCTTTGAAGAGATCCAGGACCAAACCTTAATCTGTGCTAGAGAGAACACCTCAATGTGGTCAACCACTCCACATTTAAATAAACAGTTGTTCCTATGCCTCTAAATTTCACTAATATTTTTCACCATAAAAATTCGTGCCACCTCTTTCCGACTTTACATTTTATAGCAATATTTTTCTGACATTTTTTTACAAAACTACATTTGTAAATTATTTTTATTAAATAGGAATAGTTTAAAAATGCATATTTTCATTATATTCACAACCTAATTAGAGTTTAACATATTTAAATATTTTAATTTATGCTTTTAAAAACTTCTTTTAGTAATTTTTAATTAAAACCTTACATAGATTAATAGACTTATTTATGTCACTCACCTCTTATAACTTATTTAACATTTTTATTAAAAATAAATATAATAATTTTTAAAAAATAAAGTACCAAAGTAAAACTTTTAAACATTAATAAAAAAAAATTCAAAAACACTAAAACATAAAAAGGATTAAAAGTAATATTTAGTTTTAAAATTTTACTATGTTTAACAATAATGCATATTAATTTATTTTGTTACTATATATCCTGAAAATATGTAATATAAAAACTTTATTCTATATAAAGCTCAAAATAAATAAATGAAAAAGTAATTAATTTATCATGATGGAAACGTAATGTATTAAAATAAAAAATGTAACAAGAAAATAACAATTTATTTATTGAAGAATTTGGTAGGTAACAGTCAAAATTCGTAGATAAATCATCATTACTTACATATTACCACAAATCAAAATTTGTATGTAATGTGAGCGCAGGTAATTTACTTAGGGACAGTGCGCCCGTGGATAACGAAAACAGTAGTTACCTACCAACTCCAGTACTAGAATTCAACATATCTATAGGTAATTCAACATATCTTATTTTTAAAATTTTATTTATTATTTGTTTTATTTATTTCTAATTATTATTTACCAATATTACTTATATCTATTTTTAAGATTATTATTGGTAATTATTATATATACTATTATTATTATTAATATTATTGTTAATATTAATAATATTTATAATATTAATATTAATAATATTATTGTTAATATTAATAATATTAATAATATTAATAATATTAATATTAATAATATTATTGTTAATATTATTAATATTTATAATATTATTAAAATTATTATATTAATATTATTAATTTTATAATGTTATTTATTAGTTATGATTATTATTTATAATTATTATTATTATTTATGAATATTAGTTATAATTATATAATTACTTATATTATAATAATATTTTTAATATTATGTATATAATTATTATGATTAATATTATTTATATTATTAATCCTTTAAAAACTATTAGGATTATTTATATTCTTAATAAAAATATTTATATTAATAATAATTTTGAATTTATTTTGAATATAGATTCGTGGGTAAAATTTGTGACTAATGTAAATTTTACTTATGCATAGAGATATGAGAGTAATAATTTGTAAGTAAAGTTGAATTTACCTATGAATTTAGATATGTGGCTAACACACGTAGGTAAAACTGAATTTACCTACGGATTCAGATCAATTGATAATATCTATAGGTAATGTTGAATTTATCTACAGATTTAGGTCAGTGGGTAAACATCCATTGGTAAATTTGATTTTTTTTGAAAGGATGAGCATAGTGAATGTATATAATAAAATTTAACTACATGTCATATAGGTTACATTATCTCAAGAAAAATATCAAAATTTCAATATATTATAGTATTTCTTTTCTAAATTTCTAAATTGAGTTCTTCTTAGATGTAAATAACATTAATAGGATAGAAATGACATAAGGCCATTACATATTATTAATTACTAATTCTATAGAAACTAGAAATTTAGGAAAAACAATTTATTATTGAGGAAGAAATTGACTTGGAATTTCATTAATGGAAAATGGAGTGCAACCATTGGTATGTTGTTTGGAAGGTGGAAATGGTTTTGAATCCATTCTTCCATGCAAGAAAAAGGCTTGCTCGTTTCGATCTGGCAATTCAATCAAATGAATATGAAACAACATCCATCATTGTTAATCTTGCATCAGGATTTTGCTGAACATATAATAAACCAATATCAGTGCATCTAATAACTTCTTGCTCAGAATATGTTTCTTTTATAGTGGGATCTAATATCTACATTGTTTCATCCTTCCATTGTCTCCAAACCTAACAAATTTTGCATTAAAATTCTAAATACGCACTGCAATTGAATCAATAAAAAATGATGAATGAAGATGTCACCTAGATCAGCAGAAAACAATTCCTTTTATCCAAATTGTTGTATGATATACTCACATTACATAAAAGGCTGTCACCAGTACCATGTGTTTGATCATAAGAATCTGTATTCCTTTTTCCACTAATAATTTCTAAAATCATCACTCCAAAACTGGAAATATTTGACTTTTCTGAAAAATGTCCGAGCATTGCATATTCAGGAGACATGTAACTACTACAAAAATATAAATATAGTCAACATATTTTGTGAAGAAGTAACGATGAAATGATAGGGAATTTTTTTTGTCTGAAACGAACTATGTTCCAACAATTCTATTTGTACTCCTTTGGTCTTCAAATTTGTTATGTAGTTATGTTTATTATTTTTGACTCATATTTTTGTGTTTTTGTTTCGATAACTCTGGATGACAATGTGTGCTCGGAGTGTTTGTCTGGATAACTACTTGTGTTGTGAGTGAAAAATCCTGCAGCGAAGTGTATGGCGGTCGTGGAAGATATGTTAAAATAATCGCTTGCGAAAAGTTTTACAGTGGAGTTAACCGCTATGTAAGTTAGGTTAAAATAATCGAGCTTTTGAAAAGCTCTACAGTAGAGGGAGTGTGTGGCGGCGTGAAAACTAGGTTAAAGTAATAGAGCTTTTGAAAAGCCCTACAATGCAGTACATTATAGTGCAGTGTTGAACCTAGGTTAAAGTAGTTGAACGTAGGTTGCTTGTGTGGATACGTATTTAGATTTATTAACTTTCATGTGGTTTTAGGATTTTTTTTTCTATTTGCCTATTGTGACTTAAAAAGCTCTACAGTGAAGTTGTAACTGTGTAAAGTAGGTGAAAGGTTTTAGTGTAAGGTAGGTGAAACTGTATCTGTGCATATATGGTAGCGTGGAAACTAGATTAAAGTAGTTGAGCTTTTGGAAAGCTCTACAGTACAGTGCAATGTATGACAACTTGAAAACTTGATTAAAGTAATTAAACTTTTGAAAAACTATTTAGTGCAGTGCAGTGTATGGTAGTGTGAAAACTTGGTTTAAGTAATTGAGCTTTTAAAAAATTATATAGTGCAGTGCAATGTATAGCGGTCTGGAATCTAAGTTAAAGTAGTTAACATTTTGTGTAAGGTAGGCTGCTTGTGCGGATACATATTTAAGTTTACTAACATTCGTCTAGTTTTAGAATTTTTTTTCTCCTTGCCTATTGCTACTTAAAAGGTTCTACAATGAATTACGACCATATAAAGTAGGTGAAAAGTTTTTGAGTATGGTAGGTAAAAATGTTTGTGTGCATATGTAGTTAGGTTTATTATTTTTTACCCAAATTTTTGTGTTTTTGTTTTGATAACTCTGGATGACAATGTGTGCTCAGATTGTTTGTTTGGATAACTACCTATGTTGTGAGTGAAAATTTTTGCAGCGAAGTGTATGACGGTCATGGGAGGTATGTTAAAATAATCCCTTGAGAAAAGTTTTACAGTGAAGTTAAACGTTGTGGAAGCTAGGTTAAAATAATCGAGCTTATGAAAAGCTCTGCAATAGAGGGAGTGTGTGGCGGCGTGGAAACTAGATTAAAGTAATAGAGCTTTTGAAAAACCCTACAGTGCAGTACAGTGTAGTGTGGAACCTAGATTGAAGTAGTCGAACGTAGGTTGCTTGTGTGGATACGTATTTAGATTTATTAACATTCATTTAGTTTTAGGATTTTTTTTTCTACCTTCCTATTGCGACTTGAAAGACTCTACAGTGAAGTTGCAATTGTGTAAAGTAGGTGAAGGGTTTTCTGTAAGGTATGTGAAATTGTTTTTGTGCATATGTTGTTAGGTTTATCATTTTTATCCATTTTTTTAGGGTTTTTGTCTCGATAACTCTGTCTGCTGTGGCTGAAAAAACTTTTCATATAGTGTACGATTTTTTGTGTAAAGTAGGTTAAAGTCATTGATGTTTCTGTGTAAGGTAGGCGAAAGTCATTAAGTGTTTGTGTCATCTACATTTAGGTCTTATAACGTGTAGTTAAAACATTATTAGGGTTTTTAAATGATTCCTGAATGGTTAGACTGTGTTTAAGGTTTATTTATTTTTATTTATAGTCATTGTTCGACCTATTTAGATTTTATAGTGTGTATGGCAACATGGAAACTAGGTTAATGAGCTTTTAAAAAGCTCTACAATAAAGTACAGTGCAGTGTGTGGCGGCGTGGAAACCAAGTTAAAGTAGTTGAGTTTTTGAAAAACTATACAGTGCAGTGTATGATGACTTGGAAACTATGTTATAGTAGTTAACTCTCTGTGTAATGTAGGTTGCTTGTGCGGATACATATTTGGGTTTACTAACTTTTGTCTACTTTTAGTATTTTTTTTTACCTGCTTGTTGCGACTTAAATGGCTCTACAATGAAGTTACGACCATGTAGAGTTTTTTTTTATCAACAAAGAATAAATAAAATAAAATGAGACACTTCAGGGGTGTCTCAACTCTTATACAAAACACCCAAAACAAGTTTCCTAACACCCTACCAACACAGGATCCAACAAATAGTACACTACAAACCAACCAAAATAAACCAGTCCAAGACATAGAAGTCCAACAAATACAGTTACATCAACCCACCATGAGCTCACACTATCAAAATAAGGGCATGCACCGCACAACTAAACAGGATCTTTGCCAGCAGGCAAAGGTGCCAAACCAAGTGCCAAAACTCGACACACCTAACCTACAAGGGGAACAAGTACACCGAAAAAATCCACCAAACAGATCACACCCTTATTACAGAACACAACACCCAACATCAAACAGAGTCTATGCAGCAGGCTGAAGAACACCAAGAACCCAAGTGCCAAAACCAACCCATACATAACCAGAGAGAACCTTCCAGACATACAAGACTCAGTCATAACCAGATAGACCTACGCACACCTCCGACACCTTCCAAGCGCAACCCAGGCCACACACCTCAATCCAACCTTGCCAGATAAGCGAACCCGATGAAACCTGCACAAAACACACCACTACTACTGGGCAAATTCGTTAGTTAAATAACGCAAAAAATCATTCTTTCAAATATCTCATACAACAGTGAGGTTCCAAACACAAATCTGAGTAGGAGAAAATGGCCAATATTTCTTTTACTGTGACCGAAGACCAAGTCTTCCTTTGTACCACAGTAAACACCTCCACTAAGTCCACCCGCCCATTCTCAAACACAACCTTTTTCCTGTGATTCCAAATTTCACTAACAGTACCTACCCAAATGCCCCCCCAGCACCTGATAAATGTGTGATTCAAACCTATAGGATTGAACATCCTAAAATGAATTTGTGCATCACGATGTAGGGCCGAAGACAACCCCAACCACTCGACGCACATACCCCAAATTCTCCAAGAGATCCTACATTCAAAAAATAAATGTCTTACCGACTCTTCTTCCACACTACACAATGGGCACCGATCACTTATCAAAAGTAAACCACGTCTCGAAAGATTGTCCTTAGTGGGGATGACATTACATAACACCCTCCAGGCCGTAAATTGTGCCGAAGGTAAGGTCTTTAGATTCCAGAAACTCGCGAATACATCCTCACCCTCGACATTCTCCTCCCCCAAGAGAACCTGATATGTTGCCTTCACAGAAAAGTCCGTAGAATCCACATCCCTCCAGATCCATTTATCGGGCTTAACTCCACCCTCTCTTGTTAACCTCTTGTTTTTCAACGACTGCATCAAAAACTCAGCCAGACTGGATTCCCACACAAAGAGGTTCCTTCTCCACCGCAACTTCCACGACCAAAAATTATTATTCCAAGCCCCAACTTGTGAGAGGGTACACCCAGTATCTAAGGAAATCAAATAAAGCCTAGGGAATTTATATGCTAGAGGAATGTTGTCCAGCCATTTATCCTCCCATAGCCTGATTTCTTTCCCATCCCCTACTTCCCATCGACCTCTGTCTTCAAAATCATTACCCCACCCCTCTAGGTACCATACCTTCCTAAGATCCCTCCACCACAACTACTCCTTACAAATCTGACTTTGAGATCTTAATCCCCTCCACCCACCATACTTAGACTCTAGAATAACCTTCCATAAACTTCTCTCTTCAGACTTAAGTCTCCAAATCCATTTCCCTAGAAGAGCCAAGTTAAACTTTCCTATGTCAATGAACCCTAAACCGCCTTTGTCTTTCAATTGACACACCTTATCCCACGTTACCCAAGTAATTTTCCAGTTCTCTGACCCCCAATCCCACAAAAAGTTTTTTTTTTGTATCCTTTTCACTTTCCTCATCACAGTTGTTGACATACAAAATAGGGAGACATAGAAGAGCGGTAAAGACGTAAGCACTGATTTGATTAGACATAATCTGCCTGCCATAGAGAGGGATTTCCCTTTCCACGCATTCAACCTATTCCATAATTTAGTGAGCATGGCTTCCCCAAAAAGCACATCTCTTATGATTCCCGCCTACCATCACCCCCAGGTAACTGAAAGGTGCTTTCATAATGTCACAATTAAGAATAGAGGCGAAAATCATCGTCTGATCCATATTCACACCCAGTCCACCAACCTTACTCTTAGAGTAGTTAACCATAAGGCCATAGAAAAGTTCAAAACACTTCAGAATAGCCTTTAAATTCAATACACTTTGGATTGAGGCTTTGTAGAAGAATAGAGTGTCGTCTGCATATTGCAGCATACTCACCTTTACTCGTTTTTCCCCAAGTTCAATACTTTCTACTAACATTTTTTCTTCTGCCTGTCTAACTACCCCTGCAAGTCTTTCAGCCGCAATAAGGAAAAGGAAATGTGCTAAAGGATCCCCTTGTCTTAGGCCCTTCAAAGGTTTAAACTCAGTTGTTGGGCTTCCATTTACTAACACAAATATTGATGAAGATTCTAAGCAATTTTTTATCCATACAATCCACTTACCATAAAAACTCAATCTTCCTAGCATGTAGTAAATAAACTCCCAGCTTACTGAATCATACGCCTTTTCATAGTCCACCTTAAACACCACACATTCTTTCTTTTTCCTTTTTACCTCCTCAAGGGTCTCGTTAGCCACTAACACACTATCCAACAAACCCCTTCCTTCCAAGAACGCAGACTGCCTAAGGTCGATAACTTTATTTAGTACCCTTTTCAACCTTGAAGAGAGGATTTTAGAGATAATCTTATACACACAGCCCACCAAAGAAATCGGTCTAAAATCATTCAGTTGTTGCGGATTTACAACCTTTGGAACAAGAGTAATAAAGGAAGCATTAGTACCTTTCGGCCAACTTCCACCCTCTGCAAACTTTTGTATCGCACTCACAACATCTTCTTTTAAAATGTCCCAGCAAAATTTTATAAAGCAAAAATTAAAACCATCTAGTCTAGGACTTTTGGAGCTGTCACAATTCCAAACTTCCTCTTTAGATATAATTCCAACCAACATTTCATGATCCTCCCTAGATATACCCTCAAACTAAACATTATCCAACCTAACCAGTTGACGTCCTTTCCCTCCCACCCCCCCCCCTGATCCACCACAAAGAATC
>Ga0123342_1008049_pt1 | contig 13521 bp, 7 predicted proteins | sample Turbeawhitnodule_FD_89960 | JGI IMG/M metagenome (GOLD analysis project Ga0123342, IMG submission 89960) | Root nodule microbial communities of legume samples collected from Mexico - Turtle bean Mexico white nodule | ecosystem: Host-associated > Plants > Roots > Nodule | place: Mexico: Nepantla...
ACAGTGAGTTTATCGTTATTATATTTAAGAAAAAGAGAATGATCAGCAGCAGAAATAGAGTAATTATTTGATAAAAGAAAAGTAGAAAGTTTGGCGTACCATTGGCGACCAGCTTGACGAAGGTCATACAAAGACCGTTGAGGCTTGCAAACATGTTGGGGAGAAGGAAGAGAGAGGCCAGGTGTGGGGGGGGGTGGGGGGAGGTCATGTATACCTCTTCATGGAGATCACCATGAAGAAAGACATTATTGACATCAAGTTGTTTTAAATCCAATTTTTGGTAGTGGCAACAGTAAGGAGAAGGGGGAGGGTAGTGAGTTTAGCAACAGGTGCAAAAGTGTCTAAGAAATCAAGTCCTTCAAGTTGGGTGAACCTTTTGGAAACAACTCTAGCTTTGTGGCACTCAACAGTTCTATCAAAATGATATTTGATTTTATATATCCATTTACAACCAATAGTTTTCTTTCCTGGAGAAGCAGCAAGAGCTTGAAGTTCATCTTGCATGGCAGATTGCCAAAAAACATGTTTGGAGGCTTCGTTATAGGTCCAAGATTCATTATGAGAATTGATAGAGGAAATAATATTTCTAAAATTGAAAGATAAGAAATTATAAGACAAGTAAAGACTATGTCATCCTCTTCTCTTCCACCATCACCTCCATCAGCTTTCTATTTTAAGTCCTTTGAAAATATGGAATCTTTCCTTAGTGACAGAAACAAAAGGAGCTTGCTAAAATTTGTGTCATTATTTCTGGACCAGCCATCATCAAAAGTTTTTTAATTACATATGATGGTAAAGTATTTCTGTACATGCGTGCGTGTCCATTTTGTCAGCATAATCAACACAACACGGCAAAAATAGAAAATCATCAATCAACACCAATCATAAGGTTGTTCAGCCTTGTACCAGAAAAACCTGGTTATGCAGCCTCTCCATGTTTGCATCACCAACTTAGTTAATCATTTTTCTTTTGTCGTCTCTGATGAACAAGTTGCACGTCTATCATTGAGGTGACATTGCCCATCATAAAAATTTAAGCAATTCGTTTTACTTTCAATTCAAAGAAAGAGAAAAATAAGCATAACCACTTCTTATAATTGAATTTGGTACCTGTTTTAATGGATTCTCTGTTTGATAGGTTTAAAATATGCTATGATAATATTTTTAAAAATATATGAATTTAAATTTAATTTAACTTTGCAAAATCGTTTCCTTTTGTTCTTAACCGTGTTTGATCATCTTCTAGCCAACCCAGTAGGATAGAGCATTCGAATATGCATATCTGACAAGATGGTCGATCTTTAAGTTTTTAATGATTACGATTGTTAAGATGGTCGTGGATTTATGCAAAATCTCATTGTGATTCCTTCGGGTACTCTAATTGGGTTTTGAATTCAGTGAATTGTATGAGAATAATAATTTAATGTTTTTCTATAGTTAGTTTGGTTGTTCCTTAGATAATCAGGTAGGTGTTTCGTGGTAGGAGTATGGTAAAATGTTTTGCTCTTTATGTATAAGGGTTGAACCACCCCTAAAATGATTCTTATTTATTTATTTTTTATTGCTGATAAAAAAAATTGATTGTTAAGTTTATAATATTTTAAAGGAAAAAAATGGAAAGCATAAGAGATTGCAATGTCGAGAAAACGCAGTATGGAGGAATAAATATTTCAAATCATTGCAGTGTAGACATAATTGCAGTGCAGTTCATCAATTACAATTGTCAAAATAATGTGGTTTTTGAGGTATGTACATTTGATAGCGACTTCAATGGCATTCTAAAACTTTGAAAAGACCACACCAGGAAATATATGCGTACCACACATGCCCTGAATTCTTCGAGTTCAGTGTTTTTTCTTACAAAAATTATACTTTTTTTGATACTTTTTATAACAAAAACAAAACCAAAATGAGGATCCATTTTAATATATATATATATATATATATATATTAATTAGTATTTTAAGTTAAAAATGGTTAAAAATTCCACATTTATAATATATATATATATATAACTTATTAATATGTGCAAACTTCATCTTATAAATAAATTTTATAAGATTTGATTAGATTTGAAGTTTACTTTTTAATATGATATGTTTGAAGTTTATGATAATAATAGCTTGTTGATCTTATCAGATGTGTAAAAAAGTGTTTAAAGATCTTACATTAATTAAAAAAAATAAAGATATTTCATAATATATAGGTGAGTGTAAATTTTATTTTATTTGTCAATTTTATAAGATGATCATTTTTTGGCCTTATTAAGTATGTGAGAAGATGTGTTGAAATTTTACATTGATTAGAGATAAAGATATTTTATAATATATATAATTAGATGTAAATTTAATCTCATGAATCGATTTTATAAGTTTAAATTAGACTTAAATTTTATTTTTTAATAAAAAATAAAAATATTAATATATTTGAGTTTCATCTTTAAACTTTGCATACAAACTATATTTCAATTATTTTATTCTAAATCTCTAAAATTCAAGATTCATTAATCCATTTATTTTTAAAAAGTCTCTCAAATGTAAACTCATAATTATATTAGTCTAAGTTATTTTAAAAAGTAAAACTACAAATATAAACATATATGTCTAAAAATTAAATTGAAAAATAAGTTTAGGTATGTAACATAGTTAAAGAACAAAATATTTATTGGAAATTAATTAAACTGTCACCATCGTTAATTAAACGTTTTTCGTTATTTTAATAGTAAAAAGTTAATATTTAATTTCATACATATAGTTATTTTATTTATGTATATATCTTTTTTATACTCGTATATTTGTACATTGTATGTGTGTACACTATTCGACAATTTTGACTATATGAATAGCCTATGTTTAGACGAAAGAGATCTTCGAGACGTGTAGTAGACTACAAGTTAAACAAGAGGAAATAAACTAACAATTGCTAAAATCAAAATCAAAATATATTAACTATTCATGAAACACATACTAGGATGTTTTGATTTGTCTCAAGTATTCTGATGTTTGATGGCTTACGTTTTTAAGAAAAGTAATTCATATATATCAGTTCGTAAAAACGTATGAATGTTGACAAAAACAAATAAAATAAAACCTTTATCGTCTTCTGTGTATGCAACATACACGAGCTTCAAGATTTGCATCATACTTATAACAATTCATGAGGAAAAAACAAAAACATTAGAGAAACCATGTTGATTTTTAGCTCTGCAATCTTTAAGATTGTCTAGCTTTCAGTCAATGTAATATTTAATCAATCAAGTGTTTGATTACATTTTTCTAAACAAAAGTGTCTATCGTTTTATAATTATCTAGGTTTTATCTAATTGTATTATTCTGAAAAAACTTATATCACATATCACCGACTCAATTGGAATGATTGTAATATGATTTATGAAATTAGTTATAATTTTTTTTTATATAGATACCTTTATATAAAATATATGAACACATTGATGTTGGTTAATTGTTAGAAAAAATTCATTGTGAACTTTAAAAAAACATTTAAATTGTAATTTCTGTAATTATTTAAAGTACATAAACTTATTTTTATAGCAAATGAACGTAAATCAGAATTCAATTAACACCTTAATTAAACTATATTAATTTTGAGTGTTATATTTTTTCCTTACTTTTATCCTTATTATTATTCCTCTTCAATTTTTTTTGTAACATTTATTGTTTACAAGCTAAATTCAGGAAAAGGGGTCTAACATTCTTTTATTATTCAACAGCATATTTATTGAGTGTTCTTCCTTTCAACTGTTTTTTTTTATCAGCATCCTTTCAACTGTGTTGGCATTGATATTGATACGTGTCTGGTTACGAAATGATAACCAATTCTTGATCGACATTTTTGCCTAGAAATATTAACAATTGCATACAAGCTATGTAATTACACTAATATACTCACAGAAACATATAATATTCTAAAGTTTGTTAGATAATTTTGCTTTATTTGTATAATTATTGTTTAGCAGAAGATATTTTCAGTATAAATATGGTAGGTAAATCTACATTCATAACAGTGTAACTAAAAATACCAATATATAATTTTTTATTAAAAATATAAAATATATATATTCGCATTTAATTTTTGTTCTTTTCTTGTACGAGTAGGAAATATGTTGTTTCGTTACATAATTTTTAATTTTTGACTACGATCGAAGATATCTACAAAATACACTCCTATGTCAAATTAAAGATAGTTTAATATTAATTATTATTAAATATGTATTTTTATTATATATATATATATTTTTATTTTTTTTTAAGTTTAAAGTTCATCCATCATGTTATATCAGGATGTGTTGGAGATCTTAAATTGACTAGAAATAAGAACATTTCATTGTATATAAGTGGGTGCAAACCTCAACCTCATGAGCCGGTTTCATGAGGTTGAGTTAGGCTTAAAGTCCATTTCATATCTGAGCCATTTAAAGTCTATCATAACGAGTGTTTGTTTGGCCTATCGTGTCACCCGCTATCGGGCCGTTATCGAACCACCCATAATATGTTGTCCTATATACGAGCTTTCACTCTCTGTGTGAAAGATGTGTTGAAGAACCCACATCGACTAAAGATAAAAATATTTCATTGTATTCCCATCCCATAAATCAATTTTATGGGATTGAGTTATACTTAAAGTTCACTTATAATATATATTAAAAGAGGGTAATTTGATTCTGACCCACAATTTATTAAAATGGGTACTGTGGTAGAGATAAGATAATTGTAAAGAATATAAAAAACGTGGACAATAATAATTGTAAAAAGATATGCATGGTCAAAGTTCAAGGACTACTGAGGTCATTTTGGTCTTTTTGTTTCAGATTGTTGCTTTGACTTGGGTGACTTCCCGTGTGATCCATCACATGAACTTGTTCCTCATCATTTTACAAATGTCAATCATCCCTTTTGGGATAATGTTAAGAAAATAGAAGAAAATAATATTAAAACCTAATTATAAATGTACTTTTATTGCGGTTTTTCAATATTTAATTATTTATTTAATCTCATGATGATATTTGAATGATGAGATTCTCATTGATGGACTTAAAAGCAGTCAAATTTGTACAAATTCATAAAGTTCATATTTTGTAATATTGAACGAAGCTACATATTATAAAAGAGGTCTTATCCTTATCAAGGGATTTTGAAAAATTGAATGCATATCCTCGTAAAATTCACTTTTTTCTAAAGGTGTTCATTATTTTAGTTATACTATAAAAGAGATATACATGCATTGACTTTTTTTCATGGTAATTGTTATTTAACGTTCATTTTCTTTCAATAATATTTATATTAATCTTTCTCAAAGTTTACACTGGTTAGTGCATTTTATGGTGTGTTGTAAAAACGTAAACATAACAAAAAAGTGATTGATTCAGTTTTGTTTGAAATAGTAATTTTATCTTTTACAGAGAAAGTTAAAATAGAAAACAGAAAGATCAACAATAATTGAAGTGAAGCAAACACAAGTTGCAATTGTTTGTTGTTTGATGCTTCACAGCTAAAGTCTTCACTGGGCCCATTTTATATATGAATCTCCCCGTCATTGTTGACCCATAAAAATCATAATATCAATATTTATAATTTATTTCTATATTTTCAATATCTAATTTCTCAACAAAATTATTCAGTTTTAAAAATCATTCGGGAAAATATTTCCTATTTAAAAATCATTCGTCTTCATTTTTTATTTATTTTAAAGACGGTGTAATAATTATTTATATTTTTAATTCGTTGATCAATTTGTTTGATAAATTCACTTTTAAAATATAAAAAGATAAATTAACCAACAAGTTAAAAAAGTTAAAAAGAAAAGAAAAAAAGTGATAAGCGAACATGAGAAGCTAGAAATAACAATTCGACCACGAAAATCAAAGAACAACATACTTAAATAAATAAAAAATATACTTATTTTAAATATTTAATAAAATAATATTTTTACTAGAAACTCATTCAAATATATAAAAAAATTAAAATTAAATCAAATTTTAAAAAGAATTATAAAATTAAAATTGTTACCACATTTTTTTTATGATAGTGACCCTAAAGTTGTTATTAAAACAAACTGTAGAATCCAAATTTTACACTTTTACAATCTTGCATGTTGAACTTGTGCAAGACTTTATGTAAGTAATTTGAAAAAAAACAAACATTCCTATTGCATCTAGGTGAATTTATACAATAAATTCATATCAAAGTCCATTCTTAAAGATATATTGAAATATATACAATAAATGCAGCACAAATAAACGTAACAACTTTAACTATAGTCAATCTAATAATTAATGAGAATATATCATTGAAATCAATTCAATGTCTTTTTTTCTAAATTTGTCCATTTATCAATAAAGTAGCATGATACCATTATATTTCATCATTGTCATTTCACTTCATCTTTTAATTCATTTGTAACTAGCTTTTTAACCTTTTAAAAAATCAACAATTTTAAAATACGCAGTTATATATTTAAATTTTAAATAAATACTTATTTCTCATACAATTTTAATAAATAACAATCACATATTTTATATTTTAATAAAATAACACCTCCTTTATTTATTTTAAAAATACAAAAATTACACTAACATCTCATAAATTCATATTAAATAACTCTCACATCTAGTCTAATTTCAAAATAAAAATTTATCTTTTTTATGTTTTTTCTTTAAAACAACATCTATATTCTCACTATTTTAAAAATATTCATGTTCTTTATATTTTTAACAGATACTATTATTTTTTTTATATATTTGTAATAAAGCACACTCATTTTTATATATTTAAAATATTATATTAATTAAAACAAAAATAAAAATAATGAAAAAAAATATTTAATGTCCATTCCTTTTATTTAAATGCATGCCAATTGCTATCAATTTTTTTTACCAAATTGGTAAGAAATTGTTCTGACGAAAAAGATTGACCCATAAAACATTCAATTTGTTCTTCTTTGGTTGACCCATAAAACATTCAATTTGTTCCTCTTTCTTTATAGTATCTTATCTCTTAGGATTCCCATAATCCTAGTTTTGATAATGGTAAAAAATCCCCTAATTTTTTTCTCATCTTTCTTTAATCTCTTGATTTTTTACATTACTACTTTGATTTGATTTTTCCCAAAGTGCTGAGTTTGATATGAGTAATTATTTATTAGTGAATCTCGATTTGTAGGATGCAAAATTAGGTAATGCAACTTCAGTTTAGCATAACTCTTGTTTTTTGTTCTTAATTAATTATTTTAAACCCACGAAATGCAAAAATGGAAGGTAATTATTGAATGATCTTTTTGTTTTCACCTACGTTTGTATCTCTAAAGATTCACGAATCATGAATATTTACTTCTCTTTATAAGCACCCAAAAAGATAGAAATAAAATAAGCAACGTATCCAATTGGCAAAAGAAAATTCGAGTGCTTAAAAGAGAGAAAAAGTATTCGAAAAATATCTAATGTAAAAATGGAAGTTGTCTCAATCATGAGGCATATTATATCCAAATCCGTGATGAAATTCTCCAAGCAACCAAACATCCATGTGAACAGAGAAAGTAAAAAAAGGTCATTAAATTGCTTAATTTTTACAAAATAGTTGTTTGACTACTATTTTTACAAAATAGTTGTTTGACTACTATTTTTACAAAATTATATATATATATATATATATATATATATATATTTAAATTGTATTAATTTTCTAATTAATTATTCAAAAAAATTAAAACTATAAATAGTAGTCAAACAACTATAGAATTGCTAGTATTAATAAAATTAATAATGTAAATAATAATATTAATAACAAATATAATAGAAGTAATAATATTAATATTAATAATAGTAATATTAATAATAAAATTAATATGAATATTAATAATAGTATGAATAATAGTAATAATATTACTATAATATATATATATATATTAATGTTGTTATTATTATTAATATTATTATTATAATATTATTAATACTAAAATTTTAATTTTTCAACAATTCATTAATATGTTTAATAGTAATATTAATAATATTAATAGTAATAATAATAGTATGAATAAAAATAATAATAATATAACATAATATAATATTAATTGTATTATTATCATTATAATATATTTAATAATATCAATATTAATTTTAATTTTTATCAATTCATTTATTATTATCTATATGTAAACCATGTAACTTTATTTACCTACCAATCCAATTATTATTAGATATAAATAAATAATATCTTTCAGGAAAATTCTCACTCCAAAAAAATATTTTTACCTACGAATTATTCTGCCAAACAACTTAATAACTCAATTTTATATTAGATAATAATTTATACAAAATCTGTATATAAGTTTTAATTTATTTACTAATCCAAATTTGTAGATATAACTTTAAAATTGTTGTAGTGATTTTATAAAGATTTTTCAAAGTCGTGAAAAAACTTAAATTATTTTAATTAAAAATGATAGAAAATAGAGTTAACTTAGAAAAAATAGTATAAAAATATAATTAATATTTTTTTAAGTGTAATTTATTTCCTCACATAAAAAAATATGTAAAAACTACATTGAAAAACATTTTTTAATGATTGTAAAAATGTACTCAAAGGTACAAACTAAAAACTTATAATATATTAATATTAAAGACAATAATTTTAACTTTATCATGGTAAAGCTTATTCATAAAGATAAAGATATTAGGAAAATACATTATATAATAAATATTTTCAAATATAATAGTAATTGAGATAAGTGTTTAATGTCTATGTCTATAGAATTTTTCTATAATGTGTTTATTTGTAAGATGAATCTTTATTGTGTTTGGATCCACTTATGACGTGTTTTAATCAACTAATTTAAATGTGGGTGGGTGAAGGAGGGAACGAGTGGAGTAGATTCTTCTCTCATATGCAGGGATTCAATGTAATGTTCTCGAAGACAAAAACATTATATTAAGATATCCACAACACTAAGGGATTTGACATGTTTTTTTTATAGATAATCAAAACTGATTTCCTATTTAAAGGAGAATCGATTATCACTTATGTGTTATTAAAGGGAGAATTAATTCTCACTCATGACTCATGTGTTATTAAAGGATTTTCAATCATATTTTTCAAGGGAGTATCGATTCTCATATGAATGTTCTTTACATTGCATGGAGAAAATATTTAATTATACTATTAATAACAATGTATAATTTTAAATAACGATAAAAATAAAATAAAATTACAATATAAAAAAAACATATATAATTATATAAAATAACAAATGTATATAAATATATTTAATAATATTATTTAAATTTAATACAAAATTATTTTATATTATATTTATTTTTTAATATTGTAATAATAACTTTTCTTTGTTTTGGTCGTTACCTATTTATACTAGTTTTAATGAACTATTTTACTGAAATTAACATATATACTATAATTAAAAACATATTACTTAATTTTTTTATACGATTTTATTTATGTTAATAAAATTTTACCTTAAAGTATTTTTTTTTATGACGATCGATGGGATGTTCCTAACTGTACATAATAATAATAATACCCAACAAAGAATGAAAAAGAAAATGCAGACTTTAACCTGGAAAAAGAAATTGAAATTAAAAAAAAAGACAACAAATAACAAAAATAGTAAGTAGTATTTGTGAAATCTCTTTCCTTAAGTGGTGGTTTTATTTACTTTTTATTAGCAATTAGATACTAAAATCCTTTTTACATTAAAATTTGTTCTATTTTTATTTTAGTATATTCCTCATTCATGGCCATGAGATTCTGCAGGGTGGATTCAGCTCCCCTCCCTCGTGTACACCTGCAGTCCTTGTTCCCCTCGTCCTCGTTTCTTACGTAAAAAAAATGGCACTTGAATAATGAAAACAACTTCTTTTACCGTTTCACCACTTGTTCACATGAACCATTATACAATATAAGGGAAACTAGTGGTGACCGGGGCTTATCCGTCTACACTCACCGTGCTTACTAAAATCATTTTCAGAAAGGAAATAAAATATACGGCACACACAGTCACAACCATTTGTTTTGGTAGGAGAGAGAGAGAGAGAAAGTGTGTTTGGAATTCAACTTCCCACCACGTGAGACTCCTTAGTCTATGGTGACGAATGCATCTTCATCCCAGTTTGCTCTATTTAAGCACGCTTCCACAACTTTACATCCACATTCCAACTCTTTTATCTCTTCACTTCCTCCCTCATACTTCATACGTATCACCAACAATTAAATACATGTTACCAATCTAGCACGCTTTTCTCTATATAATCTCTCTCTTTTCCTCTCATACTTCCCCTTCTGCGGATATTCACTGCAACTAAGTCAACAACATGACTGAGGGAAAGGGAATTGAAGCTCGGAAAATAGTTGGGGATTTCAATTCTTCCAAGAAGCCCAAAAGAAACAAGTATGCTTTTGGTTGCGCTATATTGGCCTCCATGACATCCATTTTACTTGGCTATGGTGAGTCTTGTTATGCTTTGGAAATATAAGATAATTGTAAGTAATTGTGTTTGCTTTTGAAAAATCACATATGAAACATAAAAGCAACCATGTTTTTTATCGATACTGTATCGGAGAAATTAATATAATTTGTTCGGATGGAAACAAACTGGTGTAACGTGTGCCGACACTAAAATTGTACAGTAGAACTTATCCAGCTGAGTAGGAAAACGGAAAAAAAGAAGACTTTTCCGGAGAAAGAAAGTCTAAAAGGAGTGTTTGGTTTGGTGGGAGAAGATTTTGCAAGATTATTTAGTAAAAGGGAATCTCCTAATGTAACAAAATTTTGAAATTTTTGTAAATGGGTGTTCATGTGTAAATACGATGGATGATGTTGTTATTGTTACAGATATTGGGGTGATGAGTGGTGCAGCCATATACATAAAGAGGGACCTAAAGGTGTCGGACGTGCAAATAGAGATACTGATGGGAATCATCAACCTCTACTCTCTCATAGGCTCATGCTTGGCGGGCAGAACCTCCGACTGGATAGGGCGGCGATACACCATTGTCTTCGCCGGCACCATCTTCTTCGCCGGAGCACTTCTCATGGGCTTCTCCCCCAACTATCTCTTTCTCATGTTCGGGCGTTTCGTGGCGGGCATCGGCATCGGCTACGCCCTCATGATCGCTCCGGTCTACACCGCCGAAGTCTCCCCAGCCTCCTCCCGTGGCTTCCTCACTTCCTTTCCCGAGGTCAACTTTATTTACTAAATATTATTGAATCAAAATTTGATTTTGTTATATTTATTTATTTGTTTATATGAAACTTATTTTTCAGGTCTTTATTAATGGAGGGATATTGCTGGGATACGTATCCAACTTTGCATTTTCAAAGATGAAATTGAAGCTGGGATGGCGAATGATGCTCGGAATCGGTGCAGTTCCGTCGGTGCTCCTGACACTGGGAGTGTTGGCGATGCCTGAATCTCCGCGGTGGCTGGTGATGAGGGGCCGTTTGGGAGAGGCGACGAAAGTGCTTAACAAAACCTCCGACAGCAAGGAAGAAGCTCAACTGAGGCTAGCCGAAATCAAACAAGCCGCAGGGATCCCGGAGAGTTGCAACGACGACGTCGTTCAGGTAGCGAAACAAAGCACGGGCGAGGGTGTTTGGAAGGAGTTGTTCCTCTATCCAACTCCTACGATTCGTCACATCTTAATTTCGGCGATTGGAATTCACTTCTTCCAACAAGCGTCGGGTGTGGACGCCGTCGTTTTATACAGCCCCACAATCTTCGAGAAGGCTGGGATCACCGATGACACGCAGAAGCTTCTTGCAACGGTGGCCGTTGGAACGGTGAAGACTTTGTTCATCTTGGTCGCTACTTTTATGTTGGACCGCGTGGGTCGTCGACCCTTGTTATTGTCTAGTGTTGGAGGCATGGTGCTCTCGCTTCTGACACTCGCAATCAGCCTTACCATCATTGATCGATCGGAGAGTAAACTAATGTGGGCCATTGGATTGAGTATAACAATGGTGTTAGTCTACGTGGCCACGTTTTCCATCGGTGCGGGACCCATCACGTGGGTTTACAGCTCTGAGATCTTTCCGTTGAGGCTGCGGGCGCAGGGTGCAGCTGCGGGTGTTGTGGTGAACAGAACCACAAGTGGGGTTATTTCAATGACTTTTTTGTCCCTCACTAAAGCCATCACTATTGGTGGAGCTTTCTTCCTCTATTGTGGGATTGCTGTGGTTGGGTGGTTATTTTTCTTCATTGTGCTTCCTGAGACGCGGGGTAAAACACTCGAAGACATGGAGGGGTCTTTCGGTACTTTCAGAGCCAAATCCAACAACGGGGTTGAAAATGAAAATGCCAAAGTTCCACAAGTTCAGTTGGGGACCAATCTCCACGCTTAGACAATATTAGGGCATCGTATAATAATCCATTGCTTCTACTTTTTTCTAGAGTAGTTTTTAAAATCAAAATGAGATTTCTTGTGTATGAAAATACAATAACTTTTATGAATCACAAAGCTTCAAAACACACGAGGTCTTCTCCTATCTTCATCATCTTTTGGGATATCAGTTTAAATATATATCTAATTATATATTTAATAATTATATTTTAAGAGATTTTATGACTAGAAGTTAATTTTTGTTTCGATGTGAGAAGTAAGGAAAAAAAGTTGTATGACAAAAACAAATGAGATCAAGAAAGAAAGAAAAAGAAAAAAAAATAGTAATTTAGAAGAAAAAAAAGGAAGAAAATAAGGCTTAAACTTGATATAAAGACATTTTTATCTTTATACAACTATTTTGTCGTATTATTGAAAATATAAAGTATTATGCAAATGATATATTAGATATTATCTGTTAATTATTTATTCGGCCAATTCTTCTTCAAAATCTACCTTCTAATGAGAAGACAAAAAAGAATTCAACAATTTTTTACACTCTTTTTTCCACTACTTTGGTAAACTTGAATGAAAAAGTCTTATCTTAACTTCTTTCTACTTCTTCTGAGAATACCTTTCACAATGTTCTTTTTTCCTATCTTCTTCTTTATTCATCATATTAAAAAATAGAAGAGCAAAATGTTAAGAAAGCAATTTGAAAAAGAACATTGTTTTGCGAAGTGAAAAAAACTCCAATAATCATCAAATATTTTTTTTATAAGAACCATTTGAACTGATACGTTGTTTTTTTTCCAAAATCAACGAATCTCAATCTCAATATATATGTCTTTGAATTTCTCTATTTTTTTCCTGTCTGAACTAATGTTGACTCAATTACACTTCATTATCGTGAGTTCTTCGGTAAAAAAACTTATAAAAGAAATCAAAACATCAGTTTTAATTTAAAATGTAACTATAAATTTGTAATTTTTTTCTATTTTTAAAATGTTCATCTTTATTTAATGTAGGATTTCTAATTCATGTCAATTATGTGAGAGGGCATTATTCACCATATCTAAATATTTAATTATTTTGATCTTAATTCAAACATACTTAATTTAGTCATATATATATATATATATATATATATATATATATATATATATAAAAAAAA
>Ga0123342_1008051_pt1 | contig 13518 bp, 6 predicted proteins | sample Turbeawhitnodule_FD_89960 | JGI IMG/M metagenome (GOLD analysis project Ga0123342, IMG submission 89960) | Root nodule microbial communities of legume samples collected from Mexico - Turtle bean Mexico white nodule | ecosystem: Host-associated > Plants > Roots > Nodule | place: Mexico: Nepantla...
AAATAGGATGCTCTCTCAATTGTAAGATATACCAAAGAAAGAAATACAATAGAGAGATTTACAAAGAAGAGTGTTTCTTTTAGAGAGAATTTAAGTGTGAGTGAGTGTCTATTTTTTTTACAAATATTGTTTACGCATTTCTCTCCAAAAGTTTATAATGAATGTTATAAACATGAAAGAAAGAGTCAGTACCCGCAAAACATCTGAGAACGGCGCCTTCCCAGCTTCCACAACTCTAGCACCTGCGTAGAAACCGGTTGCTTGAAAACTAAGCAACGTGAAAAGCGAAAGCGCAAACGCTAATCCGTTGATCAATCCTCCTTGTCTTCCTGCTTTGATGGGGTTCTCACATTTTTTCCTGTACATTTCCATAACCTTGTCTTCAGCGCAGAACGATGCAACTGTTCTTATGCTTCTCACTGCATCATTAGCAACTTGGCTTGCTTCCTCATACATCATCTGTTGCAACAAACATATAATCTGAATAATGCGGTTACTCATATAATAACTATGTACTTGGAAAACAAAACTAACCTTTACATCTGCACTGAATTTCTTCAAGAGTTTCATCTTAACATAAAAATTGAATCCTAAAATGGGAACCAGGACAAGAATAACTAACGTCATCTGCCAAGATGCAGTGAAAGCAATGATCAAACCTGCCAATGCAGATGCTGAATTTTGAACTAATAGTCCCAGCGCATCACCAACAAGGGCACGTACCAAAGCCGCATCTGCAAAGAGTCTGGCACTGATGGCACCACTTGAGTTTTCAGGTTCATCAAACCAACCAACCTCCATGTTGACAACCTTCTCAAAACACATTAGCCTGATACGGTGGATTAACTTGAATCCTGCTACAGAAAAGAAGTATCCTTGTCCAACATTTGTCAGAAATGCTGCAAAACCAACGGTAATAAACATCAGTGCCCAAAACTTGGAGTCTTTTTGCATCTGATCAAAAGGTTCATAAAATGTCTTCATGGCCATGGAAATCAGCAACCCATATATTGGATTTACAAGACCATTTGCTATGGCAGCTACACATCCAATCAGAAGAACAGGAATCTCTGGCTTATTGAGGGAAGCAAGGCGGCTGAGTGGAACCTCTGGTGCTTGTTCTTTGGGTTGTGAGTTTTCAAGTTCAGAATGAGGGACGTTAACTCCTTTGGATAAACCAAAGGAAACAGAATAAGAGTGGGTGCTACTGTTCCCTTTGGATGAATCCCTACTGATAGATCTTTGAAATGATCTCCTTTGACTAGATTGTCTAAAGGATTCTCCAGAAATTTCATTCTTGCTGTGATGATCTGCACTTTCTTCTGAATCATTGTTTATTTCTTGTAGGCGTATAAGTTGCGAGTAAGCTCCATCTTCCTTTAATAATTCTGAGTGTGTTCCTGATTAATAAACACACAATCTAAAGAGTAAGCAATTCTAATTCAAGATGCTTTTATATTTAGGTATTTAGAAATATAAATATATATTATATACAAAAATAGATATACTGCTTCAATAAAAGTAACGAATTTTTATATGTTTAACTATGTAATATAATAATAAATAAATTTATTGTTTTAATAAATATTTATATAATTGAGTTTATTTGAGTGTTAACTATTATTTTTGTTAATTCTTTGTTTGTAGGGTAACTGGTCCAAAGAAAATAACTACTTTTGTGGATGAGTCAGATAAACAAAATCAAATCTACAATATCTTAAAAACAGGAAACAAATCTTTTGCAAAATACAATAATTTTGAAAACTGAGAAACAAAATCTAAATAGAATATTTTTTCAAGAACCTTGGAGCAGAAAGACCTATAAAAAGACATAAGCTTTAAGGAGAAACGAGGGAGGTTCACAGAGTTTTCTTAATTTCTTTTCTTTTTTATAATTCTTTTATTTTGCCTCCAAGTTAAACATTTTTTGTTGATTCTTTTTTTGTTTTTTCAATTCTCTATAGCAGTTTTTTTATTTTCTAATCTACTGGAAAACTGAGTTTTTGTGAGAGATTATACTTGAGTGCATGATTGAGAGTCTTTCTTATCTTAAAAGTTTGGTTTCTCAGTTAGTTGAGATTGTTCTAATTAATTTTTTGGGTGCATGATTCAAAAGATAGGAGATAAACATTCTCATGGAATATATACATGGAAACAAAGTAGGTAATGATTAAACCATTAGACATATGTTTTACTGTTGAGTTTCAAGTTGAATCAAATTGACACATGTTCAATCTGGTTTAGCTCTATTTGAGGATTGAGAAATGAATAATATTTAGAGAATCTATGAGAAATTCATTGGTGGAATAACTTGGGAGTCAAGTTGCATTATTTTCTATTTTAAATCATCATTTATATTTATATTTTCCTACTTAACAATCATAACCCCTTTTGCTTAACTGTTATTGCTAATTTTGAATTCTGTTCACTAGAATCACTATTGAATTCGTTGAAAGACGATTTGAGTTCATCTGACTACTAGTATACTATCATCTCATTTCATTGGCATTAGGTAGTCTATCATTGTCTTAGACGGACTACACTATAATTTTTTTAATTCGACCGCTAATCAATAATTATAATTAATAATAACTTTTTATCCTCATTATTTGAATGTTTTCTCTTTTTTTACTAATTAGATAAAATTAAGAACATTTTAAGTAATGAGACGAAATTAAAAGAAATCATGATTTTGAAAAAAAAAAACTATTTTATAATATAAATGAATGATAAAATTTTAATTGAGTGAAATATTTATAATTTATAATTGATTTCTTTATTTGATCTTTTAGATTAAATTTTTATTCTGCTATTTTTTTATCGTTAATAAAATGTTACTTCATATATTAAAAAATACATATATTTTCTCATAAAATAAATTGAATATATTTTTAATTTATTATTTATTAACCTAATAATTTTTAGTTTTATCTAAATTTTTTGTTTAACTTTTTTTCTTATCTTATTAAAAATATAAATATTTGAAATATATTATAATAGGTTTATACATGTTAAATGATAGAAAAAAATGTTCATACATAGGATATGTCACGTTAAACTTGATTTTTTTTTATATGAATTTATAATGTAACACAACATAAAAATTCAAAAAGATATATAATGGAGAATCTGAAAATTATTTTTATAAAAACTGTTAAAGTAGAATTATACACATTTTTTTTATAAAAGTTGTGTACCGTTTGAAGAAGGCGGGGCTACTGGTTACACTAAAGTAAGATATATAGAAGCAATATTGTGATGATTATGATGCATGGATTGTATCAGAATCAAAGAGTTAATAATCTATGAATCAATGGAAACTCAAAACAAGGCATCATTTCAATGAATCGTATGGTACCTTTCTCAATCATTTTCCCTTTGTGAATGATGGCTATCGTATCAGCATTCTTCACTGTGCTCAAGCGATGCGCCACCACAATAGTAGTTCTGTTGATCATGATCCTGTTTAGAGCCTCTTGCACTATTCTTTCTGACTCTACGTCAAGTGAACTTGTGGCTTCATCCAGAAGTAGAATTCGAGGATTTTTCAGGATTGCTCTTGCAATGGCAATGCGTTGCTTCTGCCCACCAGATAACTTGCTTCCATAATCACCAACCAGTGTGTTCAATCCCTGCATGCAGAGGTAAAAAGTTGAAGTTTACTTAACAAGTTCCAAGATTATGAATAAAGAAGTAGCCTTGAAAATGAAGTGATGTAAAGATATGAGATGATATGAATGAATATGCATTAAGGTGTGTTATTTTTATGTAACTATTAAAAGGGTTATTAACATTAATTATAACTATTTAACATGTTAAGTGAAAAGTCATTTAATGATTAAGGGGTATTGTAGTATAAAAAGTATCAATCCCCCCTGTTTTTCCAAAGTCTTCCTCTCTAGTTTTGTAATAAGTTGAGCATAGAACCTGTGGAAGCTTATCAATGAATTTAGCAGCATTTGCAAGTTCAGCAGCAGATCTTATCTCTTCAATTGTTGCACCTTCTTTTCCATATGCAATATTGTCCTCAATGCTACATGAAAACAACACCGGCTCTTGGCTGACAAGGCCTATTTTTCCTCTGATCCACCTTAGCTGAAATTCTTTCAGGTTAATACCATCAATAAGAACTTCACCAGCATGTGGATCATAGAATCTTTCTACCAAGCTGATAACTGTAGACTTTCCACTTCCACTTTGTCCAACTAACGCTGCAGTTGTGCCACTTTTTATATGAAAAGAGAATCCATCAAATATCAGTTCTTCTGGTCTTGATGGGTAACTGAAATAAACATCCCTTAACTCTATTTCGCCTTCAATATCTTCTAATATTTTCCCATTTGGATCATAAGCGTCTATCTGTGGCTTCCTTTCAATTGTCTGGAACATTTTGTGAGCTGCAGCCTGACCTAAAGCAAAAGCATTTATGCAAGGGGATGTCTGTCCAAGAGACCTAAGATATGAAAAAAAGAAAACTATGTAAATAAGATCTATGGATCTATTTGATAAAAATCGTGTGCGTGCATGTGTGTTAGTTTTAATAAAATAAAGCTATATGAACTGTCAAACTTCCTTCAAAGAATAAAAACATTAAATTAAAATGATACTTACGATGAGCCAATAAGTATGGAAAAAATCACATTCATCACTGTGCCCCCACTATATCCTTTTTCCATTATCAACTTTGCTCCAAACCATACACCCAAAGCATAAGTACCCAAAGTAACAAACAAAAGTGTGCCTGTACCGACTCCATAAATGCAACCTTCTTGAATTCCTGATTTGTAAGCATGTGCAAGATCTGTTTTATAACTAGATACTGCTTGTTTTTCCCCAGTAAAGGCTGCAACCTGGAAATACACAAAGGAATTTAAGAAATATGAATATCATGTCTCTTCAAGAACTGAGTATATTGATCGAGAAAGTATATATAGAATTCTATAGTTATGTTTCAACTTTGAACAAAAAGCATACGGTTCTTATTGAGCCAATTGTCTGTTCAACTACACGTGCAGCTTTTGCATAATCCGTTTGACCTCTAGAAGCAAACCTTTCTATGGTGAAGGCCATAGCAGCACCTGACAAAACAAGAAGCGGAAAAGTGGACAACATGACAACAGTGAGAAGCCACCCTTTCACAGACGCTATCACAAATCCGCCAGTGCATGTTGCTATAAGCTGCAGAAATCTCCCAACCTGATAAGAGAAAAACACATTAAAATTGATCTCTTGCAGGTTGCTGCATGCATAAGCATATGGTAGGTAGGTACCTTCTCACCCATGGCATCTTGTAAGAGAATGGTGTCACCTGAGATTCTCCCTATGACCTCTCCGGTGTTTGTTTCCTCATCAAAGAAAGCAATATCTTGTCTCAGAACAGTTTTCAGATAGAGTCCCCTTATTCGTGTAGTCTGCCTCTCCCCCGTCACCGTCCAACATGACACCTCTGAAAAATCAAATGCTTCTCTCAACTCAACTTTAATGTTGTGTTTGTTCTTCATGTGGTTTCATATCATCCTCCCTAACTATAATGTGGTCAAGTTACTCATTTCATAATTTACCTCCTTTCCTAGTGCTCTACTAAACTCCATCTGTTAATATTTTTAATAAAATGATATTTAAAAAAATATCATATTTACTAAAACTTAAATAAAAAATTATGTAACTAAGAGAATAAAGTTTTAAAATAAAAATTTAAAGAATTTTTTGTTTGACAAAAAATTAAATGATTTAATTACTATATATTAAAAATCAACTAAATTATAAATTATATTTTAAAATAAAAATTTATATTTTTGAAAAATATATTATTTTCATATAAAATAAATAAATAATTATACAATATATGATTAGAATAAACTTATTATTATGTTGATATATAATTTTTGTATAATTATAAATATAAATAAAAACATATAAATGATATTTTATTAATAATATAAAAAATATTAATATCTATCTTTTAAAGTTAAATAGAGTGTGATGTCATCTTTTAGTTTGTAATGGTTTCTCCAGAATAACTACTTGTTTTTATGTATTGACAAGAATAATTAAATTTATTTTATTGATCTTTAAATTATTTAATTTTTGAAATATTTTATTTAAATAGATTTATTTAAATTTATTTAATAAAGTATTTTCATTGCCACTAAATAAAAACACTATTACTTTATAACTATCCAATATTAATAAATAAGTAAATAAGCAATACATATTTCAATAGAAAAAAAAATGAATTAACATCTATCAAAAAATAAATTTAGTGATATTGGTTGAGAAAATTTTGCAAACATCAGCAAAAAATAGTTTTTATCTATTAATAGATAAACAATTATAATAATGCCAATTAGAGATAAGAAATGAATTTGTTATAGTCTCGTCTCGATTTTTATGAATTTTTTTGTATAGGCAATATCTAATTTAAAAAATTAGGTATGGATTTTTTTTAAATTGGGTATGGAGAAAATTTTGTTTAAAAATAGAAGTGATATAACTGAAATGAAACATACATATTTTAATATTAAAGTAAAAAACTTATAAATAGAAACACTTATATATATATATATATATATATATATATATATATATATATATATATATATATATATATATAAATAGAAGTACTTACGTAGAAAGGCTCCTGTTCCAGATCCTAGTGCCAAGTATACCAATTTAAGACAAACCTGCGTTTGTATCAATCACAACAAACTCAGATTATTGTAACTTAACAAACCTTCCAAACCCTACTTACAAAATCAAAACATATCTCAGTAAACTACTAACATCCTTTCATTATTCTAGCTTACTAGTTTTTGGATTACGAATTTGATTATATAATGTATATTTTAATATTTGTAACTTTTTTAAATATATGTACGGAAATAAAATGTATTTTTTAAAAATAGTTAGTGATATATGAAATAGAATTATATTAAAATTATGATTGTAGTCTTCAAAAATATTTACTAGAATTTAAATTTATTATGAAATTTTTATTTCCTAACAATAATAGTGAGATGCTATACCCTTATGATTTTCTTAAATAAAAATTTAAACATAACATAAAGTTATATATTTATATAATAGTAAATCGAATGTTATTTTTTTGTTTTGTATATTATTAATCTGTTGTATATCTACTTCGATAATACAATATGAATATAATGAATGAGTCATGTGATGATTCAATTGTTTCACAAATGAGAAATAATATCTATTAAGATATTAGTATCTAGTGAAATTTGTTAGATATGTATCTTCTATACAATCGTAATTCCTTATAGTCTTTGTTTAAAGTCAATAAATGAGTTTAATAATGTAATTCATGAATATTTGTGAATGTAAAATTATTAATTTTTTAATTTCATGGAGAAAAGAATTGATCTATATATATATATATATTAATAAAATAAAATAAAAAAACAAAAATAGAACAAAATTTATTATTAATGAATGATGTGTGAGAGAGGTGAGTGAGATGGTTTTACCTGGGAAACATCTTGGAGTACGTTAGAGTTTGGCTTAGTGGCGCTGAAGTCATCAATTATTTGACCTATTAGTAATGCCATGAGAGGTAAAGCGACGCCGTTTCCAATGGCACCAATGCTCCCAGCACCCATAAAAAGACTGTCAGTGGAGTCTGCAAAAGCGAACAGCTTATGAAATGGAACTGTCTCTGCCTTTTCTTTCTGTTTCTTGCGTGTTCCCTCTGATGTGCTTGCCTCCTTATGTTTGATCTCATCTCCATTCTCCACACCCATCTCACACATTATATCACTGCCCTCTACGTTCCAACCATGCAACAAAATTCAGAAAATAAAAATAACAACTCAGAAACACAATAACACCTCAAATCAAGGAATCAGTGTGAGGTTGAAACAAAGCTAAACAGAAAATATGAACAAGAAATAAAATCTGGAAAATAAAAAACTCGCGATCAACAAACAAGGGTAGTGAGAAAGAAGAGACAGAAAGCACGTAGGGAAAATATATTCTACCTTAAGAATAGAAAGTGGAAATACAAACTAAAATTTTAAAGAAAGAAAAATTATAGTGGTTATGCAGAAATGTCAATGTACATTTTAATGGATCGATTCTTCTCCGTGATGGCCACGGGAAATTAACAATGCATTAATTGTTTCGTCTAACAGTTGGGTCATTTTAGCATAAAGATTTTGGCATACTGACGTAGAAAAAATTTTAAATTCTCTGACATAGTTTTTCTAAAATTTTTCTTCCATAACATAAAGTAATATTAAACACTCTATCAATACTTTGTTTAGGTGGTGTGATGAAAACTGAAAATAAATTAATACAGTAAAAAGGATATTATTTAAATAAAATAAATATTTATTTATTATTATAACAAAAAGTAATATAACTTTAAAACTAATATATATTAATAAAATGTTTATGACATTATTGATTATATTAAAATTATAATTGGTTGTGTTTAAAGTAAATATAACTATTAATAAAATATTTTTAATATATTTTATTATGCTATCTTCTTTCGCTCACGACATAACTAACTAGTGTGGAAAATTTAATAACATATATCTCCTCCATTTTCTTAACTTTGTGCATATACCATCCAAACGTTATTTCATTTTCACTTTCGTTGCTCCAAAACGCTGGAAACTGGAAACACAAAACATATTCAATCTATATACTCCTAGTTATTTATTAAAACTTACGTAAAATTAGGAGTAAATTTCATGAAAAGTTAATTGCTTTTATACATGTTGCCTTAGTCAGTTAAGATTTGTATTGTAAGATTGATTGTCTTGATATTATATATTGATTATTCACTGAAAAAAAAGAAGACTTTATGATAATTCAATGATATCGAATAAACATTGTGAAAAAAAAAATATATATATAACATTTATTTTTATTTAAATAAACTAACGAATTTTACATCTTATTAGAAACTATTAAAAAGAATGAAGCCTAATACAAATATTGCATTATACAATATGAACATGAGTAAACATACAAAATTTGCATTATAAACAATAAACATAAGTAAATTGTTTACATTGTTAAGTTGAAACATTCTCCCACAACCCTTTATGATGGTCATCACATGCGATATGGACATCATCAACTTCGTAATCAACATCTAAGGTTGACATATTTGTGTAGAAAGATAAAGTTTCACTGATATCAAGTATTGAATCATCATTCTCATTAGTTATCGATTATTTAAATTTTAAAGTTATTAGCTAAAATCTTGGTAGCTAATTAAATATCAATTTAGAAACTATTTATCAATAATAAAAACTAATATAGATATCAATAATTATTTTAGTCTCTAAAATAGTATTTAATTTAATCTATATAGTAAGTAATTAATTTTTTGATTTAAAGTTAGTTTTTATTTAATAATTTTCTTATAGTGAAATCATTACATTTTATATGAATTTTGTTGTTGAAGAGTCACACAAGATAAAAAAAAATATCAAAATAATATTAAAGTATTTATTAATTTAAACTGCATTGATATTATTAACTTTAATTGACCTGGATTTTTTTTACCATTTATTATCTTTTCACTAAATTGATTAAATCAGGGAGATAACATGACTAAATTTTTCGGTCTTGAGTTTTTGCAAAATCCTGTTGTAATTCTTTTAAGTATCCCAATTGGGTTTTGAACCCAGTGGATTGTATGAAACTGGTTGTTTAATGCTTTCTTGAGTTTAGTTTGGTTGTTTCTTATTTAAGTTGGAAGGTGTTCCTTAATTGGAGGTTGATAAGGCGCTAACTCTTTATGTATAAGGGTTGGACCACTCCTGAAGTGGTTTCCATTTATTTATTTTTTTATTACTGATAAAAAAAATGACGGAGAAACAACTTAGTTTAACGAAGATATTTTAAGAGAGTAAAGTACAAGTTTATAAACTTCGAGAATAAACTAAAGCAATTTTAGAAATAAAAAATAGTATTTGAATTAGATTTTTATTTACAAAAACTCTAAAACTGCATGGGATGAAAATTTGCAAGTAATGACCATAATAAAACTTCATAAACATTAAAAGCTCTTAGTACAACTATAGTGCCGAATTTCTGCTAGCCTCTACAAAATGAACATAAAAGGTTTTAATTGCAGGCCAAAATATGTTAGGTTTACGTATCAATTAAAGGGTACCTAATGGTGTAATGGTCACAAAGAAAATGTATAATGGGTAGAGAGATAATCTCACAAGTTAGAAATAGGTAAAAACACTATTTCTTTTTTTAACACTATGAAAGGTACACCATTATTTTACGTGAACTAATATACAAGGTGTTATTAATTTTTAAAAATAAAATATATTCTTTTCTTTCTTTTTTTATTTCTTAATTTAACTACTTATTGTCATTCTAATCCTTTAAAAACTATTTAAGCAATGTTTTCAATATAAAATTGTATAAGTTAATAGTGTTTATCTATATTTATGGATTGTAGGTACAGATTAATGAACTTTACCTTAAATATTCAAACTATAACTATTTTAATTATTTATTATGTTAAAAAAAGAATAAACATTTTATTATATTTAATTTAATTTTAATTACTTATATTTTTTGTTTATTTGATTATGAGTTTTGTTTATAAGTAAAAATTAATAAAATATTTATAAAGAATGACTTTCTTTCGCAGGATGAAAAGTCTAATATTTTTTTTTTTCATTTTTCATAATTTTATATTTCGTTTTTCAGGCTGCATTCGCATCTCTTCGCTCCCACTTTAGAAACAGATACACAACCTAAAGAAACAATTAGGCAATGTAGGTGTAATGTAGTTTAGATCTTCATGATTTTTTTGTTCTATAAATATAACAAATTATAAAACTTTAAGTATCTTGAAGACCTACACCAAATTTGTTAAACTTACAACATCTATCATAATGGCCATTTACTTTTTATGGTAAGTTATATGTTATTGAATATTTTTTACTTTTATCTTTATTTGACTTTTTTTTTTTTAAGTTGACAAGTGGATCAGGTTTGGTGGACAAGTTCGTTATTCTGTTTCATTTAGGTGAGACATATCAACATTTTGAATCCGTCAGTTTATATTAACCCAGTCCACCTAACTTGTCAACCTGGTAGGGTATGGGTGGGGTGAGACGGGTTAACCTAAAATATCTCCAACATTGTCCATCCATAACATACTTTGTTGATTAGGAGCTGAGATAGAGTGGAGAATCCAAGATACAACCATGTTATTGCAGTAGTGCCAAGAAAAATACAAAAAATTTGTTTAGTAGGTTTAGTTATGCTTCCATCAACAAATTCACGTTTATTTTTAGCGCTAATTAGAGTTGTCACCATAGATATGTTCAAAAAATGATAATTGTTTTCATCAAGAAAAAAATATGTTCAAAAAATGATCTCATACAATATATACAACAAAAATAAGTCTAACTCAACCTTATGAAACTGGCTCATGAGATGAAGTTTGCACCCACTTATATACAATGAAATGTCTTTATCTCTAGTCGACATGGGATTAAAAAAAATAAAAAATGAAAAAACAGACAAACTAAAAAGTAATGATAAATTCAACTCTATCTTGTTAAGATAAGAGATGAGAAAATTCACTACATGCTTAAAAAAATGCGTACTTGATATGACCTTCGAAGGTTACGAGTAAAATTATAAATATGTTAAGTATTTAAGTGCATGTGAAAATGATTTGATATATAAGTATTAACTATCAGTGCAATTTTCTGGAAAAAGAATCCAGCTTAATCTATCATGTTATGGTTTAATGTAAAATAAGTTTCCCTTATTAGTTTTAAATAAAAAGCTAAATATTAAAACAACATCTTTACTAATTTTGTAAACCATAACATCTTAGTCTTTGTTGGATCAAATAAGAGCCAGCTGAAAACTATCTTTCCTGATTTTTAGTAGCAACACTATTCCCAGTAATACTAGCTACTCCTTTTATAAGAACAATACAAGAGTTTTAAGTGTTCTGTAATTTGTTTTTGTATGAGTTTGGGTATTACATTGCTCCACTTTCATGAAAAAGAACCCAAATTAAAAAATATAGCATTCTTATTTAGAAAGTAATACCAGATTTTTCCAATATCACCCTAACCAAGTTAATATTTGTTAGATGTGTACTAGAGTAAAATTTGTCCCCAATCCATATATACCCATTTACGTGTAAATTTATCTAATTCATCTATTTTTTAAACTTAATAAACTATATTGTGAATGTTTAACGGACCAAAGTTAGTTTAACTAATCTTTATAATTTAATCTTTCTTAAATATGCTTTTTTTTTAAAAAAAAATATATAGTTTCAAATTTGATTTACATTTTTTTCAATTTTAAAAAATATAATATTGAAATTTTTTAAATTTTTAAGATATTGGTTGTCCATTTATGAAAATTATTAATAAATGAATTGGATTACACTTTTAATAAATGGATTAAATTTAATCATAATTTTAATTAAATTTTTAATAAATTAATATATATTTTTATATAAAGTATAATTTACTTCATTTTCAACCATAATTTAAATAAACGAGCAATGGAAGGAACATGTATAAAATTTTAATGACACAATCAATTCTAGAAAATATTAGACAATTAGTTGTATAAAAGAAACATTGCGTATGTCTAAGGAAAACTAAATACCTAGTATTTGATAAACTATTTCTATCATACGGGTTCTGAACTAATAGATTAGTTTATTATATTAAAAGTGCTTGCTTAAATATCGGATAAACTAGTTAGTAAATTTGAAATGGCATATATATATATATTACACAAATTAAATTTCTATTTTTAAGCAAACATATATTATTATATAATTATAATTCAAAAATAATTCTTATTAAACTTTTATTTTTATTTTTATTTTAAAGTGTATGCTTCTTTTAATTTAAACAAATTATTTTATTTAAATAAGTTGATTTTTTATTTAAATGAATTGATCTAATGAGTATTGATATAATTTAAGTTATATTTTTTTTAATTTATTGATTTAAATTATTGTTATATGAATTTATTTTTATAATTTTTATTGTGTGTAAGGTTTATATAACATCTTATAATTAAATATTTATTACTTTCTGTTTGTAATGTTAATTTTTTATTTATTTTGAATTGCATACAAAATTAAAAATTAATCCCACAAATAATAAACATAGTCTAATAATTAATTATGTGCATAAAATTGAAATAATAATAAATGAAATGAAAATAAGGATAATAAAAAATATATTAAAATACAAGAAATAATAAATAAAAAAATTAAAGAAACTTCAAGTTTTAAGCTAAAAACTCCTAAAATAAATTATTCTTAAATATTTACTAAGTACTTTTGTACTAGTTGGACAGGTTGTGATTGGAATATTCCCTTCTCTTTACAGCAGATGTCTTTTTTTTTTTTTTAATCATATCATGATTAGAGAGGAACAGGATATTCCTAATTGGATTCTAAATGAGTCTGGTCGTTTCACTCTTAAATCGGCTAGGACTTTTTTCTTGGAACCAGGAGTTCCAGGT
>Ga0123342_1008052_pt1 | contig 13516 bp, 7 predicted proteins | sample Turbeawhitnodule_FD_89960 | JGI IMG/M metagenome (GOLD analysis project Ga0123342, IMG submission 89960) | Root nodule microbial communities of legume samples collected from Mexico - Turtle bean Mexico white nodule | ecosystem: Host-associated > Plants > Roots > Nodule | place: Mexico: Nepantla...
ATTCCTTGTGTTGAGCTTTCTTGAAACAAAAACATCCAGCACCCTTCCCCACCTTTGAAAAACCCTCCATAAGTCTCTCTCCCGAAAGTGTTCAGGAAAATTTGTGAAAAAGAAAGAAGTGTCTGCCATCTTCAGAAACTTACCCCACCGGAAACCTAACGGCAGTGCGTATATGCTTCACGTAACCACCTTTCTCACATTCTCTCTGCTATCTTACATATTGTTTGATCAGGGGGAAGATATAATAGAGATAAAAAAAACTTTTGTAACTAAATAGATATCAATTTAAAAATAAATTTATAAATTTTATTAATAATAGAAATAACTTTAGATATAAAAAAAATTAATCTCTAAAATAATATCTAATTTAGTGAATATAGGAATTAATTATTTTTTGTCTCAAAATTTGTTTTCTATTTAATAATTTTCTTGTAGTTAAATAAGATATTTGAAAAACAATTTGCTTAAATAATATTTTTTTTAATTCCATTTTCAATTTTCCATAGTTTTGATAATAGTTTTTCACCGAGGATAGTAATTATATAAATTACACTGATAAAAAATTATTAAATAAAAAATAATTTTAAAAATTAAAAATAATTAGTTTATTTGAATATAGTAATTGTTTAATTTTGGTCCCTCTATTAGTTTTTAATAATTTTGTTAACAAGTACCGAATGATGTTGTAGTGTTTTAAGTGTTACCTATGTGATATGATTTAATTATACTTTTGCCTTCTCACAGTGATATCAAATAAACTAAGAATATAATTAGATGATTTTTTTTATAATCAAGGAGAAAAAGATAAAAACAATATATAAATAATTTTCCATAAATTTAAATTAATGTCTAAGTTAATTTGTAGATTACAAGAAAAAACATGAATAGAAATCAATTTTAGATAAAAAAAAATAAATAAATTAATTGTTATAGTAACTAAATTAGAAACCATTTTAGAAACTAAAAAAAAATGGTTTCTAGATTAGTTTCTATTATTGTTAAATGGTTTCTAATTAGCAACCAAAGTTTTAAATATGAATTATTTAGTTTCTAAATTTGGTAGCAAAAATCTTGGTTGTTGATTAGATACCAATCTAGAAACCATTTAACACTAATGGAAACTAATTTAGAAACCAAAAAAATTTAATCTCTAAAATGGTATCTAATTTAGTTACTATAATAATTAATTATTTTTTATCATTAAAAATTATTTTTTATTTCATAATTTTCTTATAGTGATAAATTTTTTCTTATATAATTTCATTATTTAGTTTGCATATATTAATTTTAGTTTATGAAAAAATAATTCCTTGAAAATACTTATGAGGAAACTCATAATAAACTAGTATCTATAGTATAATGTATTTATTTTTTTATTAATTTATTTCTCTTTTTATCTGTTTTTTTTTTTACTTTCTTGTGGTTTTTTCTCTTACCCATTATTTATTAGAAAGGAAATATCGAGTAGATGGGAATTGGGAAAATAAAAAGGTGCATGTGTTTGATGCTAAAAAAATGTGAGAGAAAAAAAATAAATAAATTACAGGCATCACATCTTATTTCTATATCTTTTTAATTTTGTTCCTACCTTTTTTTAAAACCAAACTATCTTATTTTTATAAGAATTCACATACTTTTATCTATTCTTTTTCCTATTTAAATTTTTTTCTAAATTATATAAATGATTTTGTATCTTTTACCTTTTAGTTTCACTTTTATTGATTCTTGATCTAGCCAATAGCAATTTTTAATCACCATTGTCTGTAGTAACATTCTTTATAAAAATATTGCGTTTGTGACAACTTTAAAGCACCAATATGTTTAAATATCAGTAGAGTTAATTTTAAACCAATGAAAATATTACTTAAATCACTTCAAAAGCGAAGGTTAAATTGAAACAAACATAATACAACCTACAAGATAAAATAACATTTATAACAACCGAAAGTATCTTCTTCATTTATCCACTTCTTAATAAAGTTGATTATGTAAATGGGCCTAAGAAAATTTGGGACATGATAAGCCCGCTAGAAATAGTTTTTTCTCTGTTTTTATGCATTTTTCTTTATTTGAGCAGTTTTTTACATAAGTCATGGACGACTGTTTCTTCCTGCACCTCCATACCTTCTTCTCTCACCTCTATATATTTTCAAATTTCCAAAAATGTCCCTCTATACTATTCTGGATTACATAATTCGGAATATTTTTTCATATGCATGATTAATTTCCAGATTACATAATCCGGAAATCTTATTTAGCTTCTGGATTATGTAATCTGGAAGTCTTTTTTCAAATGATTTTCTGGATTACATAATCCGGAAACTACATATGGGGTGACATAAGAAGGATAAAAATGTATTTTCATGTTATGCATGGAGGTGGCAGAAGAAGATATGGAAGTGCTGGAAGAAACAGTCGTCATGGACGAATGGAGGATCCAAACTCTTATTGGGCTTTGCAATTCGAACACAGATCTTGCTATTGGCATCTCCTAGTTACTATTCAAGCACCCTCCTAAGGTGAAAACAAATATTTTTTTTTAAATGTTATTGTTAGGTTTTAAAAAAAAACATTATCATAACAGAACTTATTTCTATTTTATATTTTTAATTCACAAATTATAGTACCACAATGAAATGGAAAGCACTAATTTTACAAAATAATACAAGGTAAATTTGTTTTCTTTGTATTGGCTTTCTTTTAAATAAAGTTAACACAACAAAAACTTGTTTCTCCCCATTATATAGAAAAAAATAAAATTTAAAAATTTAATATTTTTATAATATTTAAATATATAAAATTAATTTATATTCTTTAATTTTGGGAAAAATTGTATTCTTATAAAAATAAATTTTACTTCGTTACCATTTTGAGAGTTGTAATTATGTTCATATTAACAGTTTAAACTATGTTATGCTGTGAATAGCCAAAAGTTGGAGTAAATAAACCTTTTTCATCTGTATATTTTGTTAAGTAAATTCTTTGAAATTCTCATTTTTAAACAAGATATCTTACTTTGAAAAGAATTGACTCTGACCATTAGGATTTGTATGGACATTTTGGACTTGTTCTTTTGTATACTTTTTAATATAATGGGATTTATTTTGTCCTAGGTTAAGTCCTATGGGCAGTGACAAATTAGCAGATCTAAATATAATATTATATAATAAAATAAAATAAAATAAAGATACAAAGTACAAAAATCATCAATTTCATCTAATGTTTAGTATAAGCATGATAAAATATACAGTGATAGGTATTTATGGTAAAAATAATGATAGAAATTCTAATAATAACATAATAATGATGACAATAAAATTATTTATAATAATGATATCAATGATATAGTTAACAACAATAACAACAAAATAAAAAAAAAATAATAAGCTAACAATGATAAGAATATGATTATATCATTTTAAATTTATAATACAATATTTTAATCATATTATTATTATTATTACTAGATAATATAAATATGTTATTATTTTAAAATTTCTAATATATTATTTAAGTGAAAAAATATCAATAATTATTTAAAAGGGAAAAAAGTTTTAAAAAAAATAAAAAAAATAAGAGATAAGTTTTCACGTACTTTGGATAACTTTTCCCTCTAAAAGCTTGTCGATTTCTAACATGAATTTCAAAATCAAGTTACCAATTGAATTGAATTTGAAGAAACATCTAATTATGAGATCTGACTTATAAATATATATATACTCTGACACATTCCTCGTTTACAAAGAATTGATGGTTACAGGGGAACAAAGTGGTAAATGAGAAACTAGTGATGAAGTTTTATTTTATTTTTTAAATGTTCAGATAAAGAAAAAAATATTTATTACTTTTATATGTACTTATTTATTTTATAAAAATAATTATTTAATAATTTATTTTAGTTAATTATTTAATATCATTTATTATTATTATTGTTTGTAATTTTATTTTATTTAACTATTTCATGATAATGAGTTAATAATGACATAATTATTGCATAAAATTGAAAAAAGAAATGCATTTGTGTTGATAAAAGAGGAAATGTTGGTGAAAAAAAAGAAAGTAAAAATAGGATGAGTTAAAGGGCAATATGGTGAGTGTATGGGGTAGGTTAGTCAAAGGATTGGTTTGTTAGGACTCCGTGGCTGGCGCTGAAAGGTATAGGAGCAGAGACAATACATCACTTCAATGCTCCTATTCACAATATTCATTAATCAAAAACCCTTTCCTCCAAATGAAATATCAACATGTCAAATCCATGCACGTGAACCTAACAAACTTCACACCACAAATCTTCACATATTTTATTCTCTTCAACAAAATTAAACTGGTTATCATATTACAAACTTATGTTAATATCATAGGACACGATGTACTTATACTACGTTAATTATTACTGTCCTACAATATATTAGTATTTTAGGTCTATAAAATTCACCTATATCTAATATTTCTTTAGTGATGTTAAAAATTGACATAAAAATGTTATTTTCTTTTTCATTCCTAACTTTCCCAACATACTCTGAAAATCTCATGGGAGTGAGTTTAAATTACATAAAAAATGACAGTTTTAATTTATAACATTATATGTTATGTGTGTATATATTTAATGGTGTCTATAAGAATATTAAATAATATTATTTACTAATTTTATTAAATATTATATATAATAATTAATTTAATAATATTATTAAATAATAAATTTGAAATGTAATTTATTTATGAGTTTTATATAAAACTTATATATAAAAAGATATATTAAATAAGATATTATTTTTCAAAAAAAAAATCATGGAATAATATTTTTTATTATAACTATTAATAAAATATATAACTAATTTAATACATTCTTTATTAGTGTATATTCTATATAAATACTAAAAAAATATGTAGTATATTTATTAAATATGATATATTATTAAATTATGAAAATGATTAATATTGTATTTATATACGTATGAAAAATATATTTAATAAAATATAATATACAGACTCTATGTAGTTAATATTACACTCAACATTTTCATTAATGTATCAAATAAAAATAATATTCACGTAACTATTTAATTATTTTTTATCAGCACTTATCTATTTAATTAATTTTAATTTTTAGTTTGTTCTTTTTATTAAAAAGTTTTTCACCGATTTCTATTGGTTAAAGAATTTAAAAAAAACATGTTTAAAACCCGTGACCAATATTATTTGAATTCTATTAGGTCTTTGGTTTTCATTATTAATTGATATAAAATAATAGTAATATGATTAAATAAAATAAGAATATTTAATAAACCTTTTTAGTTAAAATCTTAAATAATAATTTTAAAGAAAAAAAAAACTGTGGAAAACTCACAGTGACGCAGGTGTATGCGTCCAGTTTCTGAGGAGGTGGGTGACAAGAGGCACCAAAGACAAAAATGAATGCCTGAAGTTGTAAGAGAAAAAATAAAATACTGGATTTACTGGGAGAAAGAATAATATATCTAAAATAAAAAGGGTTTTGAATTATTGATTGCATATGGAATGTGGTTAAAGAGATGTTGAAATGATAGAAGAGTTTTACAGTGTAAGATGGAAAATGGTGTTGAATGAAGGAGTTAATGAGAAGAAGAGAAGGAGTGGTTAGGTGGAAAAGGAGAAAGAGAGAGAAGAGGACAAAAAGAATGGATGAAAGGAGTACGAAAGAAAAAAAGCAGAGGGGAGGGCCAGTGGGAATACATTAATGGCATGAATCCGTGTGCACGCAATTGCTCACCAACATACTGAATCACTGACACTGTCTCATCTCATCTCATCCCATCCCATGGTCCTCACCTCCTTCCTTCCCTTTTGTCCCCCTTCCCTCTCCTTCCTCCATTTCCCCCCTTCTTCAACTCACAATCCCTAACCCTAACACCTATGCCACTAAATTAATTCAACCCCAAATCACAACCACAACAACAAGGGAAAGGGGTACGTGTTCTTCTATTAATTGTAGCACCAGCAAGCACGTGCTCTACTCATTAATAACAATGTTACAAATATACTTGAATTTCATGAATGGTGGATATGCTGTTTGACCCGTGAAAGTGACTACACGCTTCACAAAGGAAGGAGGAGAGGAGGTGACGGCTGAGTACTACACGGTTAAGGTTTTGTCACTTCCTCCACATCTCAGTAAAACGGTAAAACTTACCAGGTAATTACCGGTTATGTCAATCAAACCACAGTGCCGCAGGTCATGGAGAAGAACTTGGAGAAAACCATTTTTAATTACCATTATACCCTTCCTTCTTCTGTTCACCATCCCAACTGTCCATTGCATAGTAATGGTGGAAACGAAACTGGATCACTGCGTTGCGCCAGTGAAACGCCCGCACACGCTGCATCACGTGCCATCTTCTGCCAGCTAGCCTCACTCCACCCTTTCAAATATAATGTTCTTACCAAACCTCTCAACACTCATTTTACTCACTGTTCTACACTCTTTTTATATTTTATTTTTATTTTCATAACTTAAATAATTAATTTAATCATGCACACTTTATTTTTCATTTTTTAAACTCAAGGTGTTAAATAAAACATGTTTTAAATTTAAGAACTGTATTAGTCTATTTATATAAAAGTTTCTTATTCTATTTCAGTTTTTAATTTAAAATTCCAATCAATACCCTCTTCTACCACTTCACAGTTTTTATAAGAAACGTTTTACAGTCATTGTTTGCATTCATTCTCTTATACATTCTCACAGTTGTATTATGTTGTTATAATAAAATTCATCCATTTCACCCCTTTAATTTATATGTATGTTATTTAAAGAGGGGGTGTTAAAACTTGTCCCAGTACACTGAACTGTGTCATTCTATTACTGTGTCATTCTATTTATTAATAATACCAGTGAAAACACATGTGTTCATATTTTTATTAGATTAAATATATATAATTTTATAATTTTATTATTTTTATAGTTTTTTATATTTATGAATAATTAATTAAAAATAATATAATTGACTGTGTATAATTTTTATAAATAGTTTTTAAAAATAATATTAAAACTATATAGTTGTTATTTTTTAAAAGAAAAGTTATTCAGTTATTTTAAAACAAATAAATATTTTATTATTATTTATTTTATTAAATAAGTAAATAAATTATTTTATTTATTAAAAGGTAAAATTGTCTAATTAAAAATAAATATAATTTTTTTTATAACTTTTTAGACAATTTTTTTCTCATTGTAGGTAACTATTTTAGCTTAGAAAATAGTTATTCAAAAAGTAAAATAGTAAGGATTTGTGTAAAACAATAAAAGAATCTTTTTTATTAATGTTATACATGAGATAATAACAAAATTATATTTGTATTAAGTATCTGCATAAAATCTTGTTAGACAGACGGAGAAAATATTTATACTATATATAGTAAGTTTTTATTTTATATAAATATAACTAGTTTTTAATCTAAGTTAATGAAATCATTGTAAAATCTACCATGAAATTTAAACTGAATCGATTGGTCAAATCAAAATGTCGGTTGATTGGCTAAGTGTGTTAAGTTCAAACACGTTAAAGGTTTAGTCAACCAAAATTGGTACCCAGAAAAATTCATTATAGAAAACCAGTTTACACGAAGTAATAAGTATGTTTAATTTGTTTTTTATTTCTTTTGTAGTTAATACTAAAACTTAAACATTATAGTATATTTCATTGAACTATTGAGTATATTTTAAATATCTAAAACTATAAAATTATATTTTGTTAAAATATAACATTATTAAATATTGATGCTAAATTAAAAAATATTATATTATTTAATTACTATTGATCTGCCCATTGATCATACATTAAACTTCAAACTAATTTTTAATTTTTCAATTCCTGATTTAGTTATAAAAAATATTTGTAAAATTTGAAGTAGAAAACACCAATATATTTGAATCATTTGAAATATCCAAAATCCCACTAAAATATCAATTAATATGACTTAATTAGGTGAATATTTACATTTTGGACACATTTATAAATTGATTTAGTTAAAATAACTTAGTAAGTTTTATGTTAGGATAAAAATTATACTAAATTTGTATTATTAACTTATTTTTAGAATAAAAATATTTAAACTGATTTCAAAATCAATTTTATTTAGAATCAATACATCAATCCTGAGAACGCTGATAAAAAAAAATCAATCCTGAGAACACTCATTTAGTAACTAGATGAATTGTATTTTCTTTTAAATAAAATGAAATGAACCTGTACTCAAAATATTATTCTATATAAAAAGTTTCTTACAAAATTAAACATGCATATTTAAAATACAGTATTTGGAGAATAAGATTTTTTCTCTCCCTTACTGTCTCAATCAGATATAAATTGTATTTATTGTTGATTGGAATAAGATCAATAATTAAGTTTGTAATAAAATACTATACATAATATTATATACACTTAAACTTTACAAACAGGTCACACCAGATTTTTTGTGAACTTTTTATTTATTTATTTATTTTAAGCGAAAGTCTGGTTTGGTCTATTTACATAATTTATTTTATGGAAAAAACAAATAAATGAATTAATAAATTTCACTATGTCTGTGAGTCTAAAACATTGTTTGTCGCATAAATTATTCTTCAATTTTTAAAAACTAATTAACATTAAAAAGATTAAAAAGTTCAACAAGCAATAAATCATTTTGTGAAAAATGGACAAACCTATAGAATATACATAGATTCGTATATGATAACTTATGGTCATCACTCACTCAAAATTATTAATTTAATCTTGTAAACTATATTATATTTTGAGTGAAAAAATCACAACAAGTAAATTAATTCAAATAAAAGTGAACTTACGATAATCATATAAATTTATAGGGAATGAATAAATAATTATAATTCTTAGAGTTAATTTTAATCAATAATTAAAAATAGATTTGGTCTTCTACAGTACATTATCTAGCTTTAAGAGTCAAAATATGGATATCTGTACACAGACCTTTTGTGATGCAATTGAAGACAGGCTTCAGGAATAAGCTTTTATTTGCATTAAATATTAAAAGCGCAGTAATTGGTCTTAGTTGACTATTGAAAACATGTTTAGAAGCAATCAGCCGGTTGACATGATCAATCACCAGATTACATACCGCATTTTCAAGTTTCGGATTAAGTAAAGATTATTTCCAAAAAGAAGTGACATTAAATAATAGAAGGAAATTAGAAATAAAAAAAATTTGAATTGATAATAAAAATCCGGTGAAGTGCGTGGCGTGGTTAGCGAGTAAGTCGGGGTGATGGGTGCAGCAGAGCAGAGGAAAACAAAATCTGAAATGGCATAATAGTGAACATCAACAACAACAAGGAGAAGAACCAACTCATGTCCTCTGACGAGGGAACTTTCTGGATCTCTCTAATAAACCTTCAGATCTTCTTCAAAGCGGTGCGTTTTGTCCACTTCCTAAACCACCAGGGCTAATTACTCAAGAGTAATTAAGTGTTATTATAGTAAGGAGAATAATGTCCTCGTCTTTGTCCTCGTCAAATTCGCCGTGCGCCGCCTGCAAGATTCAGCGCCGGAAGTGCACGCAGGAGTGCGTGTTCGCGCCGTATTTTCCGCCGGACAACCCGCAGCGCTTTGCCTACGTGCACAAGGTGTTCGGGGCGAGCAACGTCGCCAAGCTTCTCAACGAACTCAACGCGGCGCAGCGCGAGGACGCGGTTAAGTCCCTCGCCTACGAGGCCGAGGCGCGTCTGCGGGACCCCGTCTATGGCTGCGTGGGTCTCATCTCCATCCTCCAGCACCGCCTCAAGCAGTTGCAGACCGAACTCCACCACGCCAAGAAGGAACTCGCCTCTTACATCGGACCCCACGCCATGCTCCCTCCTCCTCCGCCGCCTCCGCCGCAACCTCGCACTTTCTCTCTCTTTCCCTTCAAAACGGCACCTCCTCCTCCTCATCAAGATCTTTTCGCCTTCACGGACGACGGTGCTTCCGCTTCTCACTCTTCTCACGCCGCCTTCAACCACCTCGCTGTTCTCTCGCCTACCCTCGCCGCCGATCACGCCTTCCCTCATGCACCCCTCCACCCTCTCGGTCTTCCGCATCACCAACATCTAATGCTCTCCCCTATGCAATCCAAGCCCCAAACCGACCCTGGTAATCTTAACCTACTCAACACAATAGCACTCTCGTAGTTTTGAATACTTGTCATGGCTTGTAGTTAGTCTTTGGAAAATCGAGTTTTAAGGGTTTGCTCAAAGTTTTCTTGTGTTGCGTTTGTGTCCCATTTAACGTTCGTGGTTTCACTTGTATATTTCGCAATCAGGGAAATAGCATGTCCAAGTAGAGAATAAATAAGTAGTACTATAATAGGAATATGAAATTATGCCTTGACAGGACTGAATTCAAAAGGGATTAGCCCAAGTTGTTTCATTGGAATTAAAAAGAGAATCTTGGTTTGTGTGCTGAGAGTGTTTTTCCTCATTCAATTTTATTTTTTCGGACTTGTGAGGGTTTTGCTGCACCTAATCAAGGAAGCGTTGATATCTTCTCTTTCACACAGTGAGAGTATAAAACAAAACAGACATCTCAAAACAGTTTTTTTTTTTTTTGCTGTGTTAGACCACCAACGACATGAGTATGCATATTTTGATGTCCTTATATGTTTGAATGGTTTGTGTGGTAAAAGATTGAAATGTTCAGCCATGCCATTTGAAAGAATGAAGCCCTTCTAAAATGTTTATTTTGTTATCTTCTGCAGCTTAATTCTTGTGAATGGAAGGCAAAAGGGTGTAAAGAAGGAAGAGCAGAAAGAGGAAGGAAAGTGGGGAGAGAGAGAAGAAGGGTAGGGGTATATGAGACTGACTAAGCCTGCATTGTTTTTTGGGTTTGAACTTTTTGATGATTTTCTAGGTAGATGCATTTTAAAAAGTAGGATCTGTATTGATGTTAGAGAATGGTTTTTCTAGTAGAGAGAGGAACGGATTTCTCTTATCCATTTTAAGAGTCACATACCTGAGTTCTCTTCTACTTTAAATACTTAATTCATATTTACAATTTTTTATTTTTCTCTTTTTATCCTATTAGATTATCTATTATATTATGCACCAAAAAAAAATACTTATTATATTTATATTTTTCTTTTCAATCATTTATATTTTACTCTTTGTAATTTAAAGTTTTAATTCCTTACATTTTTTAACCAATTTTTTTCATCAATTTTTAATATTTTTAACCATTTAAGTCTCTATTTTAAATTAAACAAAATATGTTTACCTTTTTTTCATTTTCTAATTTGCATCACCATAAAACAATCAAAACTTACTCTCTAATTTGTCAATGAATTACATCCCAGCTATTTAACAAACCTCAAAACCCTGAATATGTCCATCCAGAGTTTGATCACATAAATACTCTGATAAGAAAAATGAAATTACGAGTTTACAAAAAAAAAAGAGGGACTAAGTTCTCTTATTTAAAAGTAAAATATTTAATTAGTTTATAAATATTTGACGACTAAAATGACACAAGATTCAAATTTAAAAAATAAAAATATAACTAAACTCTTTTGAATTGTATCTTATTTATATTTTTATATATTATCAACAAGTTTGCTCATCTCTCAGGAGAAGACATTGAAGTTGATAGTAAAATTAAGCAAAATTTGACAAAGGAGTTTAAATTTATCCGGACAAATTAGCAGGCAAATCTAGTGTCAGTAAATTAATAATATGGTCGAAAAATTGTAGGGCATTTCTTTTATTTTCTTAGTAATAATACTATGTTTGGGCCAACATTTTATAAATACTACTAAAACTAAAAAAAATACCATAAAAATATTAAATTAAATTTTATATAAGTTTAAATTAATTTATAAAATATTTTGTATAATCTTTTTAAGTTTATTTTTAATGTGTTTATAAACTAAATTTTAAAATATTTTCTTTAATATTTTAAAACACTCATAGAGAAAAACGAATAACAATATGTTCACTTAAAATTCTTAAATCACTTTTTTAAGCAAAGAGAGATAAATAGAAAAAACACACGTAAAGTTCAATGGACCATAATAGACAGCGTTTGGAATCCCAGTCAATAATCATAATGGGCCTATAGGCCCGTTCAACATTTATAAGACAAATTCTTTCTGCACCATACCAGTTTGAACCTGCACACTGTAACCCTTCAAAATTTCCAAAATTATCGTCTATTCCAGATTTAAAAATTCAGAATTCAAAAAATACATTTTTGAAAAAAATTCAGAACACAAAATCTGGAATTACACTGGAAAAAGATTTTCAGAATTCATAAATACGTTTCAAATATCTAAATTCAAAAATCTATTTTAAAAAAGGAGTTCCAAAAGTATTTTAATCCACACCCCTTTTCATTTAAGGTCATTTTTGTTATTCTACTCGTAAATCGGGTGCAAGTTCAAATTGATATGATGCGGGAAGAGTTTATCCATTTATAAGACTGCTTCTTCTTGCACTTTCATAAGTTCTTGGTGAACTCCCATAAGTTTTTCTTATGCAAAAATACCTATGTAAAAAAGAGTTAAAATATATGAAGTTTTGATTATGGAGGTGAGCGGTGTTGATGTGTGAAGACATTGGTGAAGGTGAAGGTATTGGTTGCTCAGTTGTTGAGTTGTAAGGTGCATCAATGGTGAGGTTTTGGTCTCTGTATAGTTTTTGGTGAGGTGTAATTTATATTCTGGATTGTGTATTTGGATATTCACCGGATTACACCACTTGAAACTATTTGAAATGTATGTACCTTTCAAATTGTACAAGAACTATTTCCTAGATTTAGAAAAATATTTCAGATTTATCAATTCATAATCCAAAATGTTTAACCAGATCCAGAAATAAGTTCGAATTGCTCAATCCATAAGGTACCCACACGTTTCAATTAATTTTAGATTATGAAATTCGAAAGATATTTATGGATTATAGAATTAGTTATTTTCAATTTCAAAAATACCTTTTAAATTCTGTAATTCAAAATATTATTCTTTTAAAATATATTTTAGATGCTAGATTCTGTAATTTTTTTTTAAAGATAAAATATTTTTTATAATAAAGCCCAATCATAATAAGGCGTGCGTAGGTAAACAGATTCACAGCACAGGTAACAAATAATTATTACCAATGATAAGATTGAAACTATTAATAACTTGAGTTTGGAACCACATGGAAATGATATTCCCACCATTGACGACTTTAAGGGACCGTTACATTTTTACAACGTGTTGTTTATGTATGTTATTTTAATATGGTGATATTTTTAAATAATATAAATTATAGATTTAATAAATATAAAAATTACTTTTTATGACCCCTGTGGGTTTATGACTCACCTTTCCGTTTTCTTGTCATAATTGGGAGGTTAATTGTCACAATCAATTGCAATCAATGGGAGATTAATTGTCGCAATCAATTGCAATCAATGGGAGGTTAATTACCATTAATTGTATTTATTATTGTTGTCTCCTAGAACCACTATATATAGTGGCTTCCTTCAAGCAATGTAACACACTACAAACA
>Ga0123342_1008053_pt1 | contig 13516 bp, 6 predicted proteins | sample Turbeawhitnodule_FD_89960 | JGI IMG/M metagenome (GOLD analysis project Ga0123342, IMG submission 89960) | Root nodule microbial communities of legume samples collected from Mexico - Turtle bean Mexico white nodule | ecosystem: Host-associated > Plants > Roots > Nodule | place: Mexico: Nepantla...
ATTACAAATATAATCTACCCCAGATCCTATTCTAAAGCACCTCAGCAACAGCAAGCACATCCAGCCTTCCATCAAACACAAAGGATTTGGATTCTTCAAAGCTTGAACACACTTGATTCAACAGCTGGGGCTAAAGAACACAAGCGCCACCTATCAAAGGCTTATAGATCGGATCCTACTACCCTCTCTCAGACGTAATGTTTAAGCATACGTAGATGACATGGTTGTGACATCGAAAAGGTTGAAGGTACATGTGTCCGACCTAGAGGAACTTTTTGCAACCATAGGGAAGCACAATTTGAAGTTTTCATTACAAGGTGCAGAAACTCATTACCAGACCATTAAAAAAGTTGCCCTAACAGTAGTTTTCATAGCCCGAAAATTGTGACACTACTTCCAAAGTTTCATCGTAGTAGTAATGACCGACCTACCTATTTAGAAAGTCCTTCAGAAACCCAATATGGCGGGTAGGATGGTTCGTTGGGTCATAGAACTATCGAAATTTGACATTCGTTATAGACCATGAAGGTCCATCTAGGGATAGGTGTATGCAGATTCAATGACGAAACTCACCCCTAAAGACTCTAAACCTGACCGCGACGATTTCATATGGATCCTCTCCGTGGACGGATCCTCCAACCTTCGGGGAGATGGGGCGGGCATCAAATTGGAAGGACCAAATGGCCTTATGCTCGAGCAGTTACTCAAATTTTCATTCAAGGCCAGCAACAACCAGGTTGAGTACGAGGCATTAATAGTTGGGATGTTGTTGGCAAAAGAACTAGGAGCACATTGATTGCTAGCAAAAAGTGACTCACTGCTCATAACAGGGCAAATATCTGGATATTATCAAGCTAAGGACCCACAATTAGCTTCCTATCTCGGGTATGTCAAGGATTTAAGGGAAACTTTCTCTATTTTTTACCTTGTCCATGTCCAAAGAGAACAAAACACTCGAGCATATCTGCTATCCAAGCTCTCCAACTCGGGAAAGGTAGGGGGCCACACCGATCTATAATTCAGGAAATCCTAAAGACACCAAGAGTGACCATCCAAGAGTTGCACGAGGAAAACAATCTTGAAGTCATGCAAATCACCTCGGGGGACACTTGGATGACGCCATATGTTCGATACCTGGTGGATAGACTGCTCACCTCTGAGCCCACAAAGGCCAAGATTGTCAAGAAGAATGCAAGTCGGTACACCTTGGTGGACGGTCATCTCCTCCGATATGGCAATCAAGATCTGGTCACTTAAAGCATGTCTCTTCAGCCCACTAAGCTCGGGCCCAATAGACAAGGTTCGGCCCAAGTAAGGGGAGGCCCAATGGTCCCAAAGAAGTCTGCTTTGACAGATGGCAAAAACATTAACGTTATGCACTGAAGTAAACAAGAAACAAAAAATAACTTAAATCTACAATTGAATCAGTTAATTATATTTTTTATTGTCACGAGTGTTAGAATTTCAGGGCTAAAACAAGAGGGGTGATGATTTTTTTATGCAAGATTTTCGCAAACTTTGAAGGTTTAATGAAAGTCAAAAGTAGAATCAAAGATACATAACAAGTTCAGCCAAAATCAAACATGTTTTTAAATGATTCCAGAAAATCAATCGATTGTTTCTTCAATTCAACCGATTGTTTTTATCAGCAGTGTATAAAAACAAGGACTAAACATATTTAAATGAGATAAGGGGAAGAGAAATCAACACAGTAGGTTTATACTGGTTCACTCTTAACTAAGAGTTACATCCAGTCCCCAGAAACACCTGGGAATTTCACTAACAAATCAAACTCCTTTGATTTACAACACACAACAAAGAGATGTTTTGTATCCCTTCAAGAACACAACCTTCTCTTTGCAAACATTACACAGATCAAAATACCCTCTTAATCTATACCACACAACCTTACAGAAATACAAAGATTAAAGGAAGAGGAAAGAGTACATCTGGATCAATTCACGAAATTGGAAAAAATGACTTAACACACAACAGTCTTATTCCTCTTGAAGAAAAGTCCAAAGCCTTAGGCAATCTTGGAAAACTGATTTCAAATTTGCAATTTGAATCTCTTGTAATCATATTTCTAGCTAGGAGTATAAAACCTTTTTTATAAACTCCAAGTAGTCGTTAAAATCAAAAGTTAAAGTAGTTTTGTAAACCAGCCAAAACAGTTTTAACAGACTTAACAAAACTTTGTTAAGAAATTTCAAATATCAATCGGTTGATTTATCGAAACAACCGATTGAATTGGTTTGATAGCAAAGTCAACCAAAGTCAAATTGTTTCAAACACTTTCAAAAACTTCTAAGTGTAAAACAACTGATTAAAACGATAAATCAACTGATTGATTTTTCACTCATCTTTATAAAAGGTTTCAAGATCAAATGGCCTTGGATCAATTCTTGAACTGGATCACAAATTTAAACACTACAAAATACTCAACTAAATAAGCAGCAACAGAACTTCACACAATTCTTCAAGATTTGGAGTCATCAAAGTCTTTGTTCAACAACGAGGTCAACAAAAACAAACAATCAAAGACGATACTCTTTGCATCAACATCCCTAAAATAAAGGGGAATATATTGACAATTTATGAGGTTGTTATTAACTCCTGAAAAAGGATCTACGAGTGTTATAAAAGGGCCTTGAGACCCTGGACAAATGTAAGTGTTATTTTATGCAATAGATATAACACACTCATATTTAATGTTCTCACTTATTTGATCATCGGAGTCTTGTGCTTTCCTCATTACACACTAATCTCTCCAAATATCTGAAGGCTACAATAACAAAGGATTGAACTGGAGACCACCTCATAACCCATAACTATTGGCCAGACACATTTCTATATCTTTCCTAAATGTATTATTGTACTAACATTTTTTAAATACATAGTTTGGTATGGAGTGTTATTCCACTGTTATACATTTTACATTATGAAAGCCGGATTATTATGAGGAAACAAAAGTACACTTATACTATTATTATCAATTATCAATTATCAATTTGTTTCGTCTTAATTGAAATTTAATTGTCTGAGGTAATTTAAGTTCTCTCTGTTTATTTCGTTTAATCTCTTAAAAATTAGGAAAAAAAATGGGTTGACCTCTTAAAAACTTCTTATATTTCCCTGCTTATTTCTTTTAATCTCTTAGAATAACATCATTTATATTTAAATATTTGAATGCTTAACTCAAAATCATTTTTTTAATATAAAAACTAAACATGGGACATCTATGTAAAATCACATGCTTGATTATGACAAAAGCGTTATCGACTAAAGCCTTCAAGAATGAATACGGAGAAAGTAAATTATATTAGAGTAGACGGTTATTTTTGTTCTAAAAGTACAATAACTTATCCCATTAGATTCTGAAACTAGCAATTTTAAGTTTGAGTTTTTTTTTATTCTTCTGTTAAATTGAGCATTTAATGATATTTATACTTTTATATCTTCATTTTAACGGTTTTAAATTATTTTTCTATTTATAAAATTTTTTTATTAAATAAGCAGTTTTTTAACTTTTTAACAGTTTTAAATTATTTTTTATTTATATTTTTTTTAGGTGACTGATAAGTTAATTGTTTTTACTTGTGATCACTTAAGTGTCAGGAGAGATTGATTCTCCTATTTAAAATAGTTATTAGAAAATAGTTTTGCGTGTAAAACAATTTTTTAATTTTTTTTCTCTTATTTTATCTCTTTTCTTACTCAAATATCTTGAAATTCAATAACATATTTTTCATACACACAAATATACACATAAATTTATATTTAATATATATATATATAATAGTAAAAATAAATATATATATATATATAATACACACATTATCACTTAAATTACATGTTTTTATTTTATTTTTTAATCTTAAAAAATCATTAATCATCAAACTAATTGTCTGTTAAAGGTTTAGTTTAAAAAATGTATGTACACGTGTGCCTAGTCAAATAATAACGTAGTTTCTTTCTTGAAACCAAAAACACAATTCCGAAATTCACCCAATAAGTGAAAGAAATATATATATATATATATATATATATATATATATATATATATATATATATATATATTAACGATTTTGCAAAATCATCATAAAAAGAAAATTATAAAATTATCATTATCCAAAATCGAGTTTACAAGCAATGTCTCAAACACACACTTTGAACTATAAATTCAGTCATGCATGACATGGGATCCGCTCATAAATTAAAAGGTGGGCATATATTATTAAGTTTCTAAGAAAGGTCTCAACCTTACACATTTGGTCAACAACCCCCATTGAAGCCCAGCTCTGTATTCTCAGCTACATTTTTAAGCTTGCTACTTTAAATATGTTATTATGTACAAAACTGGAGCCAGTTTCTTTCCTTCCTTCCCAGTTCCCACATACTTTCGTTACAAAACTAAAACTCAGGTTAGATGGTTCAGCTCTATCAAAACATTTCACCGAAGGAAGGATGGATTCTCATACATATGCAGCCACCAAATGGGGAGAAGCACGAGGCAGACCGCAAGAGTAAGTGACATACTTGACACTATCAATTAGCACAACCACGAATATTCGAGAGAGTGACTTTGGTCTCATCATGCCATCGACATCAACATCACCATCACCAGCCTCTTTGGGATCAACAAGGACTGAAACCACCATAGAAGATTCATTACCATGGAGGTGGTCTTTCTGCAAGTTTTTTACATGTTCTTCTGTTATGTTCAGACTCGATCCAGTAAGAAAATCTGGAAGCCCATGAAGGGTTCTTCTATTCCTGGTCTTTTTGACCGAGGTAGCATTCTGACGCTTTTCGGTTGACAAATTGGCAACTGATGTCGCAGGAACTATAGCTCCAGGACTAGGAGAAACATCAAACTGGAAAACTTCAGTGCACATGCCAGAACTTAACATTGGCCCTGTATCAGAAAACCAGAAAACTCAGCATACTTTCAATTGTCAGGAAGAAACAAAATAGGTCAACAGTTTCTTTATTTTGGCATAGTTTAGACGACCAGCAAAAAACTGTCCAAGCATGACTGAGAGGTGGACATCTCGAAGACATTCTTTTCAGCTCTTATATTCAGAAGAGATGCCATATATAATGAGTGTAAATCATGGCCTAAGAAAAGCTACTCTACAACTACAACAATGAAGAGATGAGCCAAAATTGCGAAAAGTACTGGGCGGATATTTTTATAAGCAATCTCTTCACATTAGTTTGAGACCCCGAAGGAAAAAAAGGAGAAAACATCTAATCAATTTGGAAGTTATCAGAATTTGCTGCAGAAATATTTAATCATAAATTTATAATAAAAAAACAGCATCATGATTTCTTATCTTATCAGGGGAAACCAAGGACGACCAGCGAAAACAAAAAACATGTTATGTTAGCAAAGATAGCAATAGCATCCTTAAGACTTATTAATCATCACCAAAATTAGAAACCTTAAACCTAACGTGCTAGAGTATTCACAGATTAAGATTAGAAAATAACCAAGACATCACATAAATTAGTAGAGGAGTAATGTATCATATTAATTCCTATCAAGCAGTCTATACAGAATAAAATTAACAATGAAATCCACAATATTGGATAATCACCTGCAAGACCTTCACGGAACCACTGTTGCATTTTACCATCAGTTGCAGAGGACTTCATATGGTCCTTCAAAGCTTTGGTTGAACCAGAGCCAAGAGCCTTCCTCTGTTCCGCAGGAACCCTATACACATGTGGATGTTGACCTCTTAGTCTTCCAACTTCAGGAATAGCCAATGCAGAATCCGAATCCTTAGGAATGGCCAAACCTGTTTCTTTCTTCTCCTTTGCCTCTGCAGTTTGAGATGCCATAGCTTTTTCACTAGCCATAATGGAATGGATAATTAAGTTTCCATCAATCTTCACCATCTTATCATTCCTGGGAACATACAAAGAAGCAACAAGAGGTTCGCTGGCATTTCCCTGGCGACCAAAATCATCAGGGCCCTGCCGTTCACCCCTTTCTTCTCCTAAATGCCGGCCTCTCTCGTAATTCATTTTGTCTTTAACACTAAACCTCTCATTAGAAAACCCTACTTCCTCATCTCTTTCAGACCCATTCCTAGGACCATTCACAGACCAAACCTTACCTCCACCATGACCATGCACCCTATCACTAACATAGCTAGATAGACCAGTATCAGGAACATTGTCCACTAAACCGCCAAACTTAAAATCCACAAGAGGAACAAGCCCACCAAAAAGCATGATAAAGAAAAACAAACCTAAGAAACTAATACTAGCAACCTTCTTAGTTTTCCCCTCACTCTTCTTACTCTCGGACTTTTTACCTTTGGGTGCTGAAGTATGCTGCTGAGGCTTCAACCTAGGAATGGGTACCAAAGGAACCTGAGATCCTTGAGGCTTGACAACATAGGGAGCACAAGGCATCCAAGGATAAGGCATGGGTGCCATTGGAGGATGAGGGTAAATCCCAGGAGCAGGTGGTGGAGGAGCACACATCACACCAGCACCCACTTGCTGTCTAAGTGTAGCATTCTCAGCCACCATGTATGAAATCTTGCTACTCAGATCAGCAATGATGGAATTCATTGATCTCACTTTCTCCTCAAGCTCCTCCACATAATGCTTCTTCCTCTGCCTAGAAAGCTGTGCACTTTCCCTATTCCTCATCAACCTTGCCTTCCTTTTCTCATCATCATCATCAATTGCATTCACATCAGACGGAGTCTGTTTCTCGGTCTTAGTATCCACCGAGGAGGAAGAGAACCTTCTGTGCTTGGTAGCACTTCCTTCACAACTCTCTTTCTTCCTCTTCAGATCACACCCTGAAATTTCCTCCAATTTCACACCCTTGTCCATAACTTCATGTGCATGAGACGATGTTATGTCCCTCTCGAAAGATACAGAATCAGGCGAGGGCGAGTTTATGGCCTCATACACACCCGATCCAGCATTTCCTGAACCCTGAGACGAAACCGGTCCACTAGAAGACTCCTCCCGGTCGCAAAATTCAGACTCCGGCGAGGGAATGTTCGAAACCCTAACATCAACTGCGTCAAGCGAACCTTCTTTGCACGAATTACCCTCAGAAACAGAATCCGACGCTTGCGAATTGAAAAACCTTGAAACGCCGGAGCTCCGATCTCCAGAAACCACAGATGCGTCAGAACGCGGAGAATCGGAATTCTTCGCGGAAGATTCCTCAATCGGCCCCAAAACGGAGGTGTTGTCGGGGTTACATGCGTCAGTAAGAAGGAAGTCCTCGGCGTCGGAGGGAATGCAGATGTCGTCGAGATCGTCGAAGGTGATTTCGAACTCCCCATTGTTGTCATCAAAATCCATGCCGAATTCAAGATCTGAGGCGAAGGGAAGCGTGTCGGAGTTGAAGAGCGAGTCCATGGACAGAAAGGGGAGGGAACCAAACTCGGCAGAGAACTCGTCGAACAAGGGATCGGAGGCCAGCAGCTCCGCCGCCTCTGACGACGGTTCCACGGCATGCATTGACTCGGTCATAGGTGAGGGTTTCCGCGAACGGAGAAGGAAAAGTTTGGGTTTTAAGAAATTTTGGGGTTTCGTTCCTTATTAGAAGACGAGAGCGTGTGTCACGCGCTATGAACCCGTCCACTGAATACGATAAATACTTCTACAGTTCTCTTGAGTCACTCACTCGTATGTGCCACGCGTTAATTTTGTTCAATGAGAGAGAAAAAAAATAAGAAAAGCGTGTCTAGAAACTTGTGGCTAATGTCAGAAGGGATAATGGGGAGAAAGTGGGAAGCAAAATCCAGTGAGCAAGAATTGCGTTTCCGCTACGTTCGGTTGCTTTCAACGACCACGACGGAGGGTGTCATTTTTAAACGACTTTTGGACTTTCTTTTCAAAAGTTTAACCTAAAATTATAATGTAAGCAACTTACTACTCATGTATATATGTGTTATTTAATTAATGGCTTAATTACTTTTTTATTTTTATTATAAGGTTCGAATATTACTTTCTTGTTGATTTTTAAAAAGTTTAAAATAGTCTCAACATTTTTTAAAGTAATTCATTTTGATGTTTTCTTTTAAACTTATTTTAATAGCGTTAACTAGATAATGATATGGGACATGAAGTGGTCCATTATGGTATATAAGGCTGATAATTTATAACACGTGTATAGTATAAAAGGTGAAGGTGAAGTAATCGGAACTCCAAATGGAAATTATGAAAGTGAAGTAACTCCAATTTAGAACATCATGAATTTTTATGTCCTTTGAGGAAATTATGCTATTGTGTATTTACTATTGAAAGTTGTGAGAATGGAATGTATATATATTCTCCTATTTACATAATAATAACAGTTTATTCAATATTATATTTAATACACATAAATTATATCATAAATCCGTTATAAATCCGTTATAGGTTATTATAATATTAATTATAGGTTATTATTATAAAATTTATTTATATCTCATAATAATTATTTAATATAATTTTTAATAGTTTGAGTCCCAACAATACCTATAAATAGGTGATGATTCTTATTTTCGCCGGTTGACTCAGTCGTCGTTGACTTCAGAGGCAGGTGGTGGCTCCTCCTACTTTCAGGGATTTTTGTGCTCCCTTCAGGTGATGGAGAGTGGCTCCGTTGAAACAGATGGGGTCTTACCTGTTGATTGCACTCTAATGATCAAGTTAATACTGGGCTAAAGAACAATGAATGAGTAAAACAGTTTCAGTCTTAGAAACGACGTACATTTACCAGGGATCTCAACTCCCTTTTATAGGTTGTTTTAGGTCAACTTCCCTGTCCCACTAGAACTTCTATTCAAGTGAAATTAGGGTTACTAGGAAGACATTTTGCACGCGTTATTATGCAATCTTAACACAACAGCGGCGCTGAACCTTCCTCTTCTGGAGTGTAAAGACTATAGTATGTCCGCCAGGGTACCAACGTTGCGCGCTCATTTGTCTTGTAGGTGCCCTAATTCTTCATGTGCCCTGCATGCAGCTTTCCTTGGAAACCCTAGTGCTTGTGGGCTTAGGCGCCTTCAAGGAATACTTGCTTGTGTTAGGCCTAGAATGTACTATACATACCACATGCATGGACCCTCCCGAGATTTAAGTATTTCTGATATCTAGGTTTCAATACATACTATTTATGGGGGCCCGCTTACGTGGCTCAACATCGCGACCAGACCACCGATGTCCGACGTTAATGTCTGATGCCGATGTCTGAGGTCTGGCCGGTACAATTCTCTCATTAAAGGGACACCTAAACTCTATTATATACTCTTAACTCTCATACTGTTAAGAACTTATCATTATCTTCTTTATGCTCATATTGGCGTACTGTTAAGAACTTATCATCTTTGTGCTCCTACTGACTTACGCATCGGAGGTCTTTTTCAAGTGGACATCCATCTTTCATCGAAGACCAACTGAAAGTTTGTTCCCTAAGGAACACGTAGTCCTCACTGAGATACCCTCAAAGTACATTTCTGGTAGGAACATAATGGTTTCTAAAAAAAATGGAGTTTTCTCTCCTTATTGGAAAGCAAAACATTAATCGAATCAATTAATTTGGCAGCTAAATCGCAATTTTTTCTCCATCTTTTTTTAATTTTTGCACCCCTCTCACATTGCTTGTAATTTCCCCCACTTTCCATGATCGATATATAGGATTCCACTCTATGTTCATCCCTCATTCTTCCCTTCAAGAATAACCCATTGTTGAACACGATGGAGAAAAGGGTGAAGAGAATAACCCTTGTTGAAGCTTGTTCTTACAAGTTACAAGGCTGAATATTTCCTATCAAGCTCTTCAACCTCCAGGTCATTCAATCTTCTATCTCGGTCTCTCCTCTTGTATGGTGTGGGGGGATACTTGCAAATGCACTCTAACACTCAAGTTAGTCGCAGTTATACTCAGATTTGTAAGTTCAGGATTAAAACAGTCATTATCTTTACCTTGGGAATCCCCTCTTATTTATAGTTTTTTGGTGGGTTGTTCTCTGTGCGAGGATTAACACAGGCTCCATACTTGCTTAATCATGTTTTTAGTGTTTAATTAGATTTTACTTCCTAACTATGTGGTTAAGTCGTGTCTAACTTTGGTCGAGAAGTCGAACTACTGATATTCGGTTAATCAGCTTGATTTATCGGAACCTGGGAAGTACAAACCTGTTATTCTCGATGTGGAAAATAAAGTTGGAGAAGTGAGGGTCTTTGGAGAAATTGGTGATGGAATAGAATGTTTTCTTGACTTCTACAAGATTTGGGAATTTGAAGATAGGGTTTGGTTGTGGGATGGGTTTTGGAGATTTTGTTTTTCTTGAGAGCGGGGAATGGTTTGGAGGGAGGAGAAGATGGTTGAGGGTAGTACAAAGAAACTTTTGATTGTAGAGCAGAATGAATGAGAAATTTTCCCATGGTTGCTTTCTCTCTTCGTTTTCTTCTACAACACTAGTGAGAAATCAAATTTTCAAGATTGTGAAAGAGAGAGGTTAATAAATGTAAATGATAATAGCATAAGAGGGGCACATCTCATTCCATTTTAGGGAGACCTCAAGGGGTCATCAACACCATCGCGAGAGGATTTGTAGGGGTGAGGCATCGTCTTCGACACATAAGAGGCATCTTTAAATCGTGCAATTTGTCCACTCACTTACTAAGAAGCAGAGTATACTAGCTATAACCTTCATTGATGACTTCCAAGCAATTAATCTCAACCAAAATGATCCTATGATCATCACGAATTGGCAAACTTCGCAATGATGAAAACTTTAGTGGATCAGGGTAACTCGGTCGATTTATTGCATTGGAAGACATTCCAACAGATCGAGAGAGTGAAAGATAAGATCTAGCCAAATAATGAGCAGATCGTGGGATTTTTCAGAGAGAGAATGGACACTAGAGGATATGTAGACCTTTACACCAAGTTTAGTGAAGATAGGCAAAACAAAAAAAACATCAAGATCTGATATATCATCATCAATGCGAGCACCTTGTACAATATCCTTAGTGCAATAGCTAAATGCTCTCAGTGCAATAGTATCCATCCTACATCTGAACATGAAATTACCTTTTGAGCATGAGGAGATTGTAACCATCTACATTGATCAAAGGACGACTAGGAAATGTTACATGGCTAGTCTAAAGATAACACATACTCTTGATAGACAACCCCAATCGTAAAGTGAGGTCGACAAGTTGGTGGCCATGGATGGTGCCAAGAGAAGAAACAAATCAATGCATGCTAAGGATCAAGCATCAGAACACCCATCTATGGAGCAACTTAATGAATGATCAAGCAAAGGTGCTAGCATATGTCCTTATAAGAAATCAAGACCTATTCGCTTGGACTGATTTTCGATATATTGAAAAATCATCAGAGCATAATCTCACATAAGTTGTCGGTATGCAAAGAAGCACGATCACTCACCCAAACGAGACTTTGACTCAAAGAAGAGAAGAGAATGACCTCCATAGAAGAGATAAATAAATTATTGCAAGCCAGATTTATCCAAAAAGTTTAGTATACTACATGGTTTCCCAATATCGTCTTAGTACAAAAATGAAACTGGCAATGGCGGATGTGTACAAATTATACCAACATAAATAAATCTTTTTCCAATTACATTATCAACTGTTGAGCATTGATCGGATTATCGATGAGGCATTGTGACACAAAATGTTGAGCTTCTTAGATGCCTATTCTTGATACAACCATATATTGATGTTTGGCCTAAATGTGGAGAAGACCACATTCAACACTGAGTCGAAAATTATTGTTACAAGGTCATGCATTTCAGCCTTAAGAACGCAGAGACCACCTATTAACGGTTGATGGATAGGATTTTCCATGACCAAATTAGAAGAAACATGGATGTGTATGTAAACCGAAAAGATCTCAACTCGTCAACAATACCGAAAGAAATGGATTTTTCTTTCAAACAACTTTGCATGCTCATCGAACATTCAAGCTTAAGGGATCAGTGTACCGTCTAGTGTCTCGGCCTCTAGAAAGGGGTACCCAAACGGAAAAACCTTAATATAATACATATTTTTGGCCTTAAAGACCTTAATCATGGATCAGGTCGCTAAACAAGTCATAAGCATGGATTAATAAGAGGATTGAGCCTGAACATGACACATAACAATAAAGGTTCATCACAAAACAATATAAATAGAGGGTTAAGGGACATATAATAGTTAGATTTAATAACATTTATGACTCATTAATACATCATTCTAACTTTAGCGTCAGAGTGTCTTTGAAGATATCATATCTCCCCCTCATGCTAAACATTACAAAATAGAGAAGACCAAAACTGAGAAAACCAAGACCTAGAGGACCGAGAGGAGGAGATTGAGAGTGACAGGAACAACACGTCACTAAATCTTCTCCTTGCAAGCTTCGTGAATTGGCTCCAAAGGAATGAGAGAGCTCCACATGTAGAAGATACTATGACACTCAAGTCAATAAGAGCATGAAATTTAGTGTATAAAGTGAGTTTATTGTCAAATATGAGTTGAGTTTACTCCCTAATGCTTTGTTTGGATTAGAGGTTGTGGGTAAGTGGAAAGTTGAGGGTGTGGGGGAGTGGAAGTGTGAAGAAAGTTGAGGGTATTTGTATTGGGGGATGTTAGAGTGGATGTGTGAAGAAAGTTTATTGGAAAGTGTGAATGATGTGATAGTTGTGAAAGTATTTTAATATATTTTAAATAGTGTAAATTGTAAGATTACAAATTTACCCTTGTATATAAATAAATAGGAAAATGAAATATTCATTAGTTTAAAGGATATTTAAGTTAATTAAAATAATTAGTATTATATTATTTAATTTCTATTACATTATGTTATATATAATAATAAAGTATACTTTTGTCCATGTGTGTAAAAAAATAAAAAAAATTATTATTAATTTTGTACATAATTTTGATAATTAAAATAATTGTAAGTTTCAATTATAACTTAAAAAATAATATAAAATTGAAATGAATTAAAAAATAGAATATAGAAATGAAGTATGATTTCTTCATTTTTAATTTTATTAATTGAAAAAAATTGTATGAGTTAAATTTTTGTTTGTAGATAATTTTAATATTATTAATGATTATTTAATAAATGTTATGTTATATAAATATATAATTGTTATTAATTATGATTTTGATTACTATTAATAATAACATTAATATAATTTAAGAAAAGATGTCATGAACATTAATTAGTTGCAAAAATATATAAAGTTATTACATTTGATGTAGAAAGAGATAAATACATGTTAATTTGAAATTATGCAAAACTTAAAAACACATAATAATGTTAATTAGAAAAAGAAAAGACATCCTCAGTAATAACATTTTAACCCTTCTTGTGGAAACCTTCAACGTGATTGCATTTTTGTCATCGGCAACGCCTCCATTGTACCATTTGAAAAATTATAGCCTAGAACAATGTCACTTGTAATCTGTTTTGAAGAAAAGAATAACATTCAACAATTAAAAAATTTAAATAACAATAGTTAAG
>Ga0123342_1008055_pt1 | contig 13515 bp, 16 predicted proteins | sample Turbeawhitnodule_FD_89960 | JGI IMG/M metagenome (GOLD analysis project Ga0123342, IMG submission 89960) | Root nodule microbial communities of legume samples collected from Mexico - Turtle bean Mexico white nodule | ecosystem: Host-associated > Plants > Roots > Nodule | place: Mexico: Nepantla...
AAGCTTGAAAGTTTCATTAGCAAATCCGTCAAATACTTCAACACCCTGGTCCCACATTAACTTCAAATCTTCAATTAGGGGACTTAGATAAACATTAATATCATTCCCTGGCTGTTTCGGACCTGATATCATCATAGACAACATCATGTATTTTCGCTTCATGCACAATCCAGGAGGTAAATTGTAAATAACTAGTAAAACAGGCCATGAATTGTGATTTGTACTCATTACCAAACATATTCATTTCGTCTGTAGCTAAACCAAGTCAAATATTTCTTGATTATTTACCAAACTCAGAAAACTCATCATAAATTTTTTTCCACTGAATAGAATCAACTGGATGTCGGTATTGAAAATGATAATTGTTAATGAAACCCTTTTACTTTTGTAGTGGCTAAGGTGTGGGAATGGACACTTGAATAAATTTTGAAAGCTTTAACAGGACAAACAATTTCTTTCTTATTTCGACTTCTGGAAAGTTTTTTCTCCCTTCCTCCCCTTTTTTTATCAATTTTGAATTTTAGCATAAAACAAAATTACTTTGGCAAATTTTACTTCTAGAAGGTCTCCCTATTCTCAATATATCCTTAAACGAAAGTTTCACAAGTAAAATTTACTCATCATTTAAAAATATTAAAATAAGCTACCACTGTCCAGAAATGCTACATTGTGCTTGCGAAGCAAGTCAAGAAAAAGCTTTCCAAGGTAGATCTTACTTTGACAAGTTGGCAGATGCCATGGTCACTTGGATTGAAGCTTGGGATGACCTTAACCCAGCTTGAATCACTGGCCAGTGGCAAAGCATGAATCAGTTTTGGTTAACTGCATAACAGCCACAGAACTTGCAACTAAAATTATTCATATACTGTATTATTTTTTCCTAGTATGTATTTTCAACTTAGCTGTTATTGTCCGCTTAAAATTTGCAGTACTATTAGCTGTAACTCTATGGTAACTTTTGATTTGAGCTTTTAGAAACAAAAAGCACATGTTATAGGGCGTTGTCTTCTTTTGATTATTGTTTGATGGTTAGAGATCGGTGGCAGCATTTCGTTACATGTGAAATGATAGGACACAACATATTGATGTATACCTTGTTTAATACTGAGTAAAGATCATAGTGATCAATTTTTTTAAAATATTATTTTAATTAATATAAATAATCGGTATGTAAATAATAAATTCAACATGTTTTGCTAATGAATCAAAATATTTATGACCATAGCAAACATTTTCAAATTCAGTTTTTTAACAAGCTCTTTTTTTTTCTAACTTAACTTTTTAACACGTTTTCTCTTTTTTGACTCAGTTTTTCAATAATTTCTTCAGTTTCAAACTTAGTTTTAATCTGGATAAAAGCTCCATAATAAAAATGTATTGCAGAACTTTATTTTTTAACAAGCTCTCGGATTATAGTTATTCACTCATAACAGTCTGAATTAAACTATGCTCAACATAAAAAAAATCAGATAAAGAAATAAAAGAAAACTTAGCCAAAACTTTTATTCAACGTGATAAAAGTCATTACATTAAAAAGGGGAAAATAAATTTAAAAAACCTAGTCATCTACAAAATGTAAGCTAAATAAATAAAAATGTTAATTTATATTCTTACATTCAAACTTTACTAGGATGTTACTGTGGTAATAATGGTTTGAGTTGAATGGGAAGAAATTTACTAGTAAAGAACCTTAAGTAGATCTATGACATGACTCATTGTACATATGGGATAAAACACATTATCCAAACCAAAGTATTACACACGCCCAGAGCATCCCACGTAAGCTCCATCATCTTCCATGTGTCAGAAAAATCCAATCAAATTGTTGCATTGGATTACACATTTTGCATGCAACCAATGAGATCGGATCATGGACCCCACTTGGCACCTACACATCCATCAAACCATGCATACAGTATCTTCCTCTTCTAACCTTTTCATCCTCCATCAAGACACTAACTGGCTAGCTCCTTCACCTCTGAGGCTTTCAAAACATGGCTTCTCTGGCGGCTTCCACCGTGGCTATGTCAGAAATGCTTGGAAACCCCGTGAGCCTCAGAGGCGCTACCAGATCTGCTCCATCACCATCTACATCTGCTACCTTCAAGACTGTTGCTCTTTTCTCCAAGAAGGCAGCGCCACCTTCTAAGAAAAAGGCAGCTGCTGTGTCCCCCGCCAACGAGGAACTCGCCAAGTGGTATGGTGAGTCGTGAGTCTTCAAGTCCAAGGGCTATTTGCTTGTAGTTCTTGTAGACATTCTTGTTTCCTTTTCTTAACCATGAATATATAGTGTTTGCATTCGTGTTAAATCAGCCAGAATCATGGTGAAATACTAACTAATATGATATTGCACGAGGGTTTTGATTTATTGATCTTTTGCTTTCTCTTGTTGGCAGGTCCTGACAGAAGGATCTTCTTGCCAGAGGGTCTCTTGGACCGATCAGAGATTCCCGAGTACTTGACAGGAGAAGTGCCTGGAGAGTATGCCTCTTATTCATCTCCCTAGTTTCCTTTTCTTTCATTCTACAACTCTCATTGCCATGCAGACTAATCAAAACTTTATATTACTGAATGTTTATACTCTTTAATTCTTCGTTCTTGTTTAATTTGTTGATCTGCATGCCTGCAGTTATGGTTATGACCCGTTTGGTCTTAGCAAGAAGCCAGAGGACTTTGCCAAGTATGTGCACTCAGAAAATTGGATATTTCTGTATTCACTGAAATGCTCAATTTCTTCAATTCATGCTTATGCTTGATGATTTGACGCAGATACCAGGCGTTTGAGTTGATCCATGCCAGATGGGCAATGCTTGGTGCTGCTGGATTCATCATTCCTGAGGCCTTTAACAAATACGGAGCTAACTGTGGTCCTGAGGCCGTTTGGTTCAAGGTTTGCAAGATCTATCAATTATGTCAGCCCTGTTAAATTCATCAATACGCTGATTTTATGACTTAACTAATTAAGTATTTAAATCTCCATCATGTCACAGGTCTAAGCTAAGTTTCGGGCAAACAACTTGAAATTATGCATGTGTTTGGTATTTCTGGCCATACATAATCTGTTGAAACGAATACCTCAATTTAATACGTGCATCTTGTTGATTCTTCCTAGGGGAAAATTCACTTGCTAGAAACCAAAAATATGCTTAATATCTTCTAATCATAATTCATAAAACTCCTCCCCTTTTTTCTTGTTTCTTTTGGGTAGGAAGTAACTTGAGTGAAAGCTGTTGGAGATGGGAAAGTTATGTTTGTTTGTATAGCCATCTAATACTGACTCGCTGCTCTTGTTGAGTCTTAAATTAAGACATTTTCCAAACTTCACCTTGCCTTAAATAACTGTAAAATTGGAAAAAGTTGCCATGGTGGTGCTAAGCTGGAGCCTGCTAGCAGCACTTCTGTCAGTTCTGTGATCAGTTCAGACAAGACCCTTATCCCCTGTGGCATGAACAAAACAACTCTAATTTACTCGAGTTCTTGTCATGAACAAATACCATTTGTTGCCTTCAGATTGAGCATCGTTGCCATTAAGCTTTTAGCACGTAGTGTATGTTGTTTACATTGAGGTGATCTTTCTCCATGGAATCAATGCAGACTGGAGCTTTGCTTCTTGATGGGGGTACGTTGAACTACTTCGGGAAAGCTATCCCCATCAATCTTATTGTTGCTGTTATTGCTGAGATAGTTCTTCTGGGTGGTGCTGAGTACTACAGAATTACCAATGGCCTGGTATGTAACATTTTTGTCTGGACTTTTAATTGCCGTCTAAACAAGCACATGCATTATTGTTACTAAGAAAAGGTTATTATTTATTCAAAACAAACTCTCTTAAATCAGACTTTGTTGCATGATGGGAATGAATGTCACCACCATATTCATATATTTTAACAGACTTTGTTCTGATGATTTACTTAAAGTGATATATTTTTATAGGATTTCGAAGACAAGCTTCACCCAGGTGGTCCATTCGACCCATTGGGGCTAGCAAAGGATCCAGACCAAGCTGCACTTCTAAAGGTGAAGGAAATTAAGAATGGTAGACTTGCTATGTTTGCAATGCTTGGTTTCTACTTCCAAGCTTATGTCACTGGTGAAGGTCCGGTTGAGAACTTAGCAAAACATCTTAGTGACCCTTTTGGTAACAACTTGCTCACTGTGCTTGCTGGGTCAGCTGAGAGGGTTCCAACTCTGTAAATCAATCATCTATATGCTCTTCTCCAATCTAAAAATGTACAATACATCTCAGTAAGATTGAAGTTAAGGCGTTTCACTTTATTCCTTTCACTTTACTCTTAATTTATAGAGCCTCAGCCACATCCACTACAATTTGACCTTACAAAATTATAGAACTTGAAATCGTGGTTCCTGATAAATTCACACTAAACCCTTAAACTGATTTTAAATTTGGAAGTTTATATTTTACAGAACTTGAAATCTTTAAATAGGAACCAATGAGTTCATCTGTTAGAATACTGAAAAACAAGCATTTCTTGATTCATCTAAATCAGACGGAACGCCAGTACTTCTTTTAAACCATTATGAAACTTGAAAGTTCAGTGAAAAGTTCAAATTCTAACTTTTGTCAATTTTTGCATAAACCCTTAATTAAATATTAACTTAGATACAGATGCAATAGAAGTCTCACCATCGATGATGTAGCAATCACTGTATAATAAATAATAAGATATATAATAAATAAAATATGATATTTTTAAATAAGGATAGTGTACCGGTATGGCCGACCGACACATGACGTGTCTCGGTCTCCCTGTCCGAGATGACTGAGACACGCTTGCACGACCCTGTGAACCTGGCCGATCGATCGACGCACGACCAGGCCGACCAACATGTATAACCACTAATGGTCAAACCAAGGTCAGTGAAGCTAAACCATCATTAAGGATTAGGTAATGCAACCCTAAGAGTGATCCACTCCACTAATCAGGCCCAACGAGGTAAGCCCACTAAAATAATATAAATAGCACACATCCCAAGGAGAAAGGTACGTTATTTATTACTGTACACCTACCTGAGTATCTATCACCCGCTTTACTGACTTGAGCGTCGGAGTGCCTTCCGCAGGTACCCACATTCGGTGTTCACCCGAGACCGAGAGTCGAAGGAGAAGCACGAAGACGAGAAGGACCCCAGTCAAACACCTAGCAACTTGCCCGACCGAAGGAAGGAGACGAATACTTCAATAGTTCTCTAGGTCCCATATCCCTAGTAGGAACAATTGGCGCCCACCGTGGGGTCGAGAGAAACTAGATGAAGAGAGAAAGTAGATGGTTTCAACCAGAAGCATGGAAAGAATGACCGAAGCCGACCAAACGATGTTGTTGTTGTCTCTCCAGAGAGAGATGGCCAAGATGAAGAGAAAGTCCGAGGAGATTGCTCAGAAGAACGAGTAGGAGCTGCAACTTCTCTGTAGGGAGAAAGAAGAGATGAAAAAGAAGCTGGGGAGGGAGGACCCTCCGCTATACCGACCAATGTTGTCGGCAGGTCCTACACCTCTCCCCTTAGCCCAAGACCGACCGTCGAGACGAGAGACAAGGTCCCGCCCCGGGAGACCGAGATGGACGACGAGTCATGCCTGGCCAGGTCCGCCTGGACGACCGTGACGGCCGACTTGACCCGCCGACATCCTTTCACCAACACCATCATTGAAGTCCCACTACCTGAGAAGTGGAAGGGTTTCAACCGAGACCGATATGACGGGTCTACCGACCCGGATGAGCATATGAGCGCTTACACCACCCATATGAGCCTCTACACCTCGGATGACGTTGTATTATGCCGAGTGTTTCCTACGTCCTTGAAGGGAGCAACTCTTAGTTAGTTCACCAAGCTCTCACCCAACTCCATTGACAGCTTTGCCACACTCGTGGCAAAGTTTAAGACCCAGTTCGCGACCAGCCGACCGCACCACCTGACCTCCATCGTCCTGGTAGGTATCCGCCAGGAGAAGGAGAGTCGCTGAGAACCTTTGTTGATAGGTTCAACAAGGTGGCAATGAGCATCCGGAATCTGAGCCCGGACGTTGCCATGCATCACATTCTGACAGCCCTACGTTCAGGGCCCTTCGCTAACAACTTGTGCATGCAGCCGACCGATAGCCTGGACGAGCTAAGGAAGAGAGCCGCTAAGTACATGCAGCTAGAAGAACTCAGAGAGTTCCGTAACCAGGCCCGTGCCGAGGCCAGCAAAGATAAGAACAAAGAGGATAAAGACCGCCAGGGCCGGCCAAGTTAGAGGAACGACCGATGCAGAGAAAACCAGGACCGACCAATTCGGTTCTCGAGATACACACCCCTGACGGCCGAGAGGGGAAGGATTCTGGATGAGGCTCTCAACGCCAAGTTGATCCCTCCTCCAAGGAAAGTGGCCAGCCCAAATAATGCTGACCGAAGGAAGTAGTGTCGGTACCACCAAAACAGCAGGCGCTCGACCGAGGAGTGTCAGGCTCTAAAGGATAAGATTGAGGAACTTGTCCAAGCTGGGCACCTTCGTCAAGAACGACCGAGACCCACCCCGCCGGATGAAACCACCTGGGCAGACGAGGTCACTCTAACGCGATCGAAATGACCGAGATCACAAAGACGACCGACAGCCTAGAAGGGACGACCCTCCCTGCAGGGATGACCCCCAAGGGAGGCCGAAAAAAGAGGTAACCGAGAGGTTATCAACACCATAGTCGGCGGCTTCGCCAGGGGAGGAAGCACCAATAACGTCCGGAAAAAACACCTGCGGGCAGTACACCAAGTGAATGCGGAGGCATTTCGACCGAGGATGCCACCCATCACCTTTACGGACGAGGACTTTAAGGGTGTTGATTACTACCAACAGGACGACCCGATGGTAATAACGGTCGATATAGACTAATTCACCATCCAGAAGACCCTCGTAGACCAAGGAAGTTCAGTAGACATCCTCTACTGGAAAACGTTCAAGGCCATGAGGATAGCCGAGACCGAGATGATGCACTACGACGACCATGTAGTAGGATTCTCGAGTTAGAGGGTGGGTACTAAGGGCTACATTGAGCTTTACACCACCTTCGGCGAGGGGAAGAACACCAGGACCATAAAAATCCGGTATCTGGTCATTGACGCTAACACCTCCTACAACATCCTTCTTGGCCGGCCTTCCATCAACCGGCTGATGGTCATCGTATCAACCCCTCACCTGGTATTGAAGTTCCATTCGAGGACGGGGGACATTCTCACGGTCCACGTGGACCAGAAGGAGGCACGAGAGTGCTATTCCGAAAGCCTCCGGGTGGAGCCCTTAAGGAATAACATCTCTCCCAAGAGAAAGTTCTCCCGAAAGGACCGCTCACCCAGGGAGGCCTGACCGATGTCAATCGAGCCAACCGTCGTGTTGGTAGACCTTCACCCCCGGGCGATCGAGGATAGATTGGAGGCTCGAGAAGAGCTGAGGAGGGTACCCCTCCTGGATGATGAACACAACACCGCTGTAGAAACGACCATGGCAGCTACCGAGGCCGAGATCATGCACGCCGCGCTGAAGAAGAATATGGACATGTTCGCATGGACACCAACCGACATGCCAGGGGTGAGCCCAGATGTCATTACCCATCGATTGTCCATATTTAAAGAAGCCCGACCGATCTCTTAGAAGAAGAGGGACTTGGGTGATGAAAAATGCCTGGCGGCGAAGGCAGAGGCTGAGAAGCTTCTGTCGGCCCGATTCATACGGGAGGCCCGATACACGACTTGGCTGGCCAATGTCGTCATGGTCACCAAGCCGAATGACAACTGGAGGATGTGCGTCGACTATAGAAACATCAACAGCGCATGTTCGAAGGATACTTATCCCCTCCCAAACATTGATCGCCAGGTGGATGGGGCGGCCAACCATAAAATTCTAAGCTTCCTGGACGCTTACTCTGGCTATAACCAAATAAGCATGCACCCCAGGGACAAGGAGAAGGCGACCTTCATGACGGCCGATGCCAACTACTACTAGGAGGTCATGTCGTTCGGCCTAAAAAACGCGAGGCGACCTACCAGCGCCTCATGGACAAAATCTTCAAGGGCCTAATCGGTCGGGCAATAGAGGTATACGTGGATGACATAGTCGTGAAGTCTAACTCTTTCGAACAGCATTTGAAGGACCTGGACGAGGTCTTCAAGGCCCTCATAGGAGTCAACATGAAGCTCAACCATGAAAAGTGCACATTCAGGATTGAGGGGGGGGGGTTGGCTTCATGCTCACCCACCGAGGGATAGAGGTCAACCCTGACAAATGTCAAGCCATACTTGGCATGAGAAGTCTGAATAGCATCAAGGAAGTACAACAACTCCTAGGGCGCCTGACCGCCTTCTCCAGGTTCGTCCCTCGCCTGGCCGAGAGGACGAGACTGATGGTCCAGCTGCTCCAGAAGGCCACAAAGTTCAGTTGGGATGACCGATGTGAAGAAATCTTCAAACAGCTCAAGGAGTTCTTGACATCCCCCGCTATCATCCAGAAACCGAGACCCGACCACCCAATCCTGGTGTATCTGGCAGTCTCGGAGGAAGCAGTCAGTGTTGCTTTGGTGTAGGAGACTGAGGGCGAGGAACGGCCGGTATACTTCGTCAGCCCTCTCCAGGTTCGTCCCTCCCCTGGCCGAGAGGACGAGAGTGATGGTCCAGCTGCTCCGGAAGGCCACCAAGTTCAGTTGGGATGACCGATGCGAAGAAATCTTCAAACAACTCAAGCAGTTCATGACATCCCCCGTTATCATCCAGAAACCGAGACCCGACCACCCAATCCTAGTGTATCTGGCAGTCTCGAAGGAAGCAGTCAGTGCTGCTTTAGTGTAGGAGACTGAGGGTGAGGAACGACCGGTATACTTCGTCAGCCCTCTCTAGGTTTGTCCCTTGCCTGGCCGAGAGGACGAGATTGATGGTCCAGCTGCTCCGGAAGGCCACCAAGTTCAGTTGGGATGACCGATGTGAAGAAATCTTCAAACAGCGCAAGGAGTTTCTGACATCCCCCGCTATCATCCAGAAACTGAGACCCGACCACCCAATCCTGGTGTATCTGGCAGTCTCGGAGGAAGCAGTTAGTGCTGCTTTGGTGCAGGAGACCGAGGGCGAGGAACCACAGGTATACTTCGTCAGTCGAACCCTCCACGCGACCGAGACGAGATACCAGATGATAGAGAAGGTGGCTCTCGCCCTAGTCCTTACAGCAAGACGGATGCGCCCTTACTTCCAAAACCATTCAATAACTATAAGGACCGACTATCCCATTTTTAAAATTTTATCTAAGCCAAAACTTGCAGGGAGAATGATAAGCTGGTCGTTCGAACTGTCTGAGTTCGACATACGCTATGAACCGAGTGGTGCCATCAAATCTCAGTGCCTGGCCGATTTTCGGCCGATTTGACACCACTACCCACCCTCTCAGGCGGGTGGACACTCTGCGTGGACAACTCCTCAAACAAAACGGCCTGCGGAGCAAGAGTCGTCATGGAATGGTCGGGCGACCTCCTCCTGGAGCAAACACTCCAGTTCGGATTCCAGGCGACCAACAACCAGGCCGAGTACGAGGTCTTGCTCGTTGGGTTGAACCTAGCCTACGACATGGGAGCACGCGAGGTTACGTGCAAAAGCGACTCCCAGGTGATGGTTGGCTAGGTCAATGAAGAGTTCGAGGTGAAGGAACCTCTGCTGCAACGATACTTCCACGCGGCCAAAAATAGCATCGCCCGTTTCAGCAAAGCACCCTTGGAACACATACCGAGGGAGGACAACAAAAGGGCCGACATCTTGTCTAAGTTGTCGGTCACCAAGAAGAAGCCACCAGAGATAAGTCATAACAGATATGGCTGAGGCACCCTAGTGTGTCTGAGACCGAATGTCTTGCAATGGACGAGGCCGAGGCCGAGACCGAGACTGATAACTAGATGACACTCGTCATACAGTACCTGAAGGACGACACATGCAAGCCGGAGCAAGAAAAAGCGATGAAAGAACAGTGCACATGGTACACCATGATCAACGAAGACTTGTACCGAAGAGGATACTCGACCCCCCTACTGAAATGCATCACCAGCAAATGGGTCGAGTACATTCTGGTCGAGATCCACGAGGGAGTCTGTGGAAATCACTCTGGGGTGAGGACAATGGTCGCTAATGTCCTGAGGGCTAACTACTACTGGCCGACCGTCCAGGGTGACTGTGCCGAATACGTGAAGAAATGTACCAAGTACCAAGAGTTCGACCCTCTCCACCACACAAGGCCGGAAGAGCTACACAACATTATCTCCCCATGGCCGTTCGCCATCTGGGGGATGGACATTATCGGTCCCTTTGCTCTAAGAAAAGGGCAGACCAAATTCCTCCTGGTGGGAGTCGGCTACTTCACCAAATGGATCGAGGTCGAACCCCTTTTATCCATCTCGCCCAAAAATGTACAAAATTTCGTATGGAGACTTTAAAATTTGGTGTTTGACCAAGAATTCGGTCACATCAGCCTCGGTCCTATAGATGGACGATATCTCAACCACCTTAGGGTCCACCCAGCTAAGGTCCAACAGAGGGATGGTCGTCGGGGGAGAGTCCGACAGGTCAATGGCATTGGCCGGATCATCTCCCCTCACGACCTCTACCTGGCGTGGCGCCTCCGCCACCCCGACCGACAAGGAGTCGGTGGTAGAGGAAGAAGAAGAAGAAGAAGATGATGAAGAAGAAGAAGGGGAAGGTTGTTCAATAGGAAGAGAGGGACGACCGAGGGGAGAAGAAGGGTGACTGGAAGAGGAAGATGTAGGCCGAGACAGGCTCGACATAACTAACCTTACAAAGAAAAAGATAGGCGAGACTGAAGGCGAAAGATCACTCGGCTCTCAAAGCAAAGGGTGAGGGAATGCTCGACTATCAAACAACTCACAAAGTTAAAAACACAGGGTCTCAGCACTGTTGGGACCACTATTTTTAGGGCCCAATGACCTCAGAATGCGAAACGACAAAACGATCTCAACCGTTAGATCTGCCAGAACCAACAGTCCACAACATCTCCCGCCCGATAAACCCTCATCAATGCACGTCACGTCACGCCGCTGAAGGTCATGTCACACCTCGAGAAGCCCAATAGCCACGCACTCAAGGGAGGCCGACCGACACTCCTTATCAAAGAGTCATCTGACATAGCCGCCCTCGAGCCTGGGGGGAAACTGTATTAGTGTGGGCGAGACCGAGATTCGGTCTTCATGACCAAGACAAGGGAAACCACCCGGTCGAGCGAAACCAACCATTCAAGACTCATCGGATGTACCCATCCTCGAGCCTGGGGGGCAACTGTACCGGTATGGCCGATCGACACATGACGTGTCTCGATCTCCCTACCCGAGATGATCGAGACACGCTGGCACGACCCTGTCAACCTGGCCGACCGACCAACGCACGACCAGGCCGACCGACATGTATAACCACTAATGCTCAAACCAAGGTCAGTGAAGCTAAACCATCATTAAGGATTAGGTAATGCAACCCTAAGAGTGATCTACTCCACTAATCAGGCCCAATGAGGTAAGCCCACTAAAATAATATAAATAGCATACATCTCAAGGACAAAGGTACGTCATTTATTATTGTACACCAACCTGAGTATCTATCACTCGCTTTACTGACTTGAGCGTCGGAGTGCCTTCCGCAGGTACCCCCCCATTCAGTGTTCACCCGAGACCGAGAGCCGAAGGAGAAGCACAAAGACGAGAAGGACCCCAGTCAAACACCTAGCAACTTGCCCGACCAAAGGAAGGAGACGAAGACTTCAATAGTTCTCTAGGTCCCATCTCCCTAGTAGGAACATATAGGTAACGTGAAAAAAAATACTAAAAATATTATACATGGAAACGAATTCAAAATGTTTATTCACAAAATCAAAACATAATAATAAAATCTAAAATAATATTTCTTCTACCACTACAAGAAAATCACTAAATAGAAATCAATTTTAGAGACAAAAAATAATTAGTTGCTATAGTGACTAAACTAGAGACCATTTTATAAACTGAAAAAATTATTGGTTTCTAAATTAGTTTCTATTATGGATAAATAATTTCTAAATTGGTATCTAATTAGCAACCAAGGTTTTTGCTAGCAAATTTAGAATCTAAATAATTGGTAGGTAAAACATTGGTTGCTAATTAGATACCAATTTAGAAACTATATATCAATATTAGAAACTAATTTAGAAACCAATAATTTTTTTAGTCTCTAAAATGGTGTCTAATTTAGTCACTATAGTAACTAATTATTTTTTGTCTTTAAAATTGATTTATATTTAATGATTTTCTTGTAGTGTACATTCTAATTTTATGCTTTCATTTATCATTTTTCATATCAAGGTCAATTAGATAATTTTCTTCTAATTTAATATTTTTGTGCAACTCATTTTCATTCTATTTTTCTCCCTTTTTAATCATATCTTCAATTTTATTATCATCTACGATTATGGTAGATTTTCCCTTTTTATCAACCTTAGTAGTTAAATTTTTTGAATCCATTAAAGAACAAAATTCTTGTTATAAGTATTATGGTTATTAATATTGAACAACTTTTATAGTTTAAACAAATACACTTTTTTTTTTCTTGAAGCTCCTTCTTCAAGAGTAAAAGATTTATGTATATTCATCAATCAAACATCGTTTGCTAGACAAGGATCTTCCTTTTCAGTAATCTACTTATCATCTGATCCAATATCACATAAACATATACGATCATTGTATCCCATTTCTCCTTTTTAACCTTTTGCCTCATATCCAATAAAAGGTTATACTTAACAAAGATAACAACATTTAATCTTTGTTGTTCTAAGCGATTTTTTCTATTAGTATGCACTTGATCAAATATGTTCCAATTTCTTTCACACCTATAACACTACAAGTGAGACTCAAAAGCCTCTTCAGCATAGCTTTCCCACCAAAGAGCTGCAATTTTGAATAAAAAGCTAACATTAATAAATGTGATCTAAACTTTTAATGCTTTTATAAAACTATTAAGATCAATTAAATGCTCTACTAGAATGTTTTTTGTCCTTGGTATCTATTGTCATGCTTCTTCTGAACAATCCTTGTGATTTTTTGAATCTATAATAGTTGATCAAGTTGAAATGTAATCCTTCTATGTGGGATTATTTTTTCAATGGTCTCATATATAAACCATATAATTAAAATTTTTGTCATAATGAAATATGTTAAAAAAGAAAAAAAATATTGAAATAAAAATCATTATTAATTTTGAATAATGATTAAGGTATAATATTCATAATAGTTACTTACTTAGGATTAAGGTAGTAAGCAACAACAGGAAAAGATATGTGTAATTGTAAATTTTAACGAGTATCAAATATTTTTCACACTTTTTTGTATCGAAAGTCTTGATTCTTGAAATTTGTGCCTATTTGTTCTTTAACTCTATCCATGACTTTATATATATATATATATATATATATATATATATATATATATATATATATATATATATATATATATATATATATATA
>Ga0123342_1008056_pt1 | contig 13514 bp, 6 predicted proteins | sample Turbeawhitnodule_FD_89960 | JGI IMG/M metagenome (GOLD analysis project Ga0123342, IMG submission 89960) | Root nodule microbial communities of legume samples collected from Mexico - Turtle bean Mexico white nodule | ecosystem: Host-associated > Plants > Roots > Nodule | place: Mexico: Nepantla...
AAATTAATTTTTAACATTACATAACTTACTAAAAAAAAAAAAAAAGTATGACGTGGTAGAAGTCGTGTCAAGTTGGCACGACTTCAGTATAACAAGGCAGAAGTCGTGCCAACTTGGCACGACTTTAGTATGACATGACAGAAGTCGTGCTTAATTGGAACGACTTCTGCATATGAAGTCGTGTCGAATTGACACGACTTGCCTAAATTTGTAATTTTTAAGTTTTTTTTTTTATGAAAATGAATAGTTTCAAAGTAAGATATAATGTTTAGTGATGGTGACATTATTGTATTATGTTTTTTTATCGATAATAATTAACATAAATTAAAAGGATACTTTATAGATATCTTAATCCGTATAAAAAATTGTGTTATATAAATTTGGGAGAATTTCAATATGAAATATTAAATAATAATAATAATACTAATATTTTTTTATATATTTAGTTTAAAATAATAGAAAATAAATTTAATTGTAATATATTCATATATTTTGGCATTAATAAATGCTTTACGTATAAAATGATGAATATATAATTATAAAATAAAAATTATATATAATATTTTTATAAGTATTTTACAATTAAAAGATAATTATTTAAAAAAAATATAAATTTATTTTCATAAGGTATTAAAATAAAATTAAATTATATATATATATATATATAGATAGATAGATATACACGTGTGTACTAGTTTTAAATGTGCAAGGATAGAGAGAAATATTAATGGTTGTTTTTTTTTATATTACATATGATTTTGATATATTATAATTATTAGTTTTAAAAATCTATCTTTTTTTTATCTTTCCCATTTATACTTTATAATGAATCAATGCTATAAGATCAACATTTATATATATATATATATATAATAATAATAATAATAATAATAATAATAAAAATAAAAAATAAAAATTATAAACGTTAAGTAAAATATAATTATTTTAAATAAATACAATATTAAAATAAATTATTTAGTGAAAAAAGTAAAAATAATTAATACAATTACCTTCTTATATTAGATAATAAATAGATTACTTAATTAAATTATATGTCTAAAAATATAATTATATTAATTTAATTTTTTTTGTCTTGATTATACTAATTAATAATTTTCATTTTTAGTATTAAACTATCTATAGTTTACGAAAGGAAAAGTGGTTAAAATGTTAAAAAATTTATACCAATAAGTATTTTTAAATAATTAAAAACAGACAAAATCATTTTAGAACTAAAATATATTTTCTTTAAAATTTAAATCAGCATGAAAAACCATAACAAAATTTCATAGATTCAACTAATATTATATAAGCTTTTGTAACGGAAAGTCATTATATAAAATTCGGTAGTTTTGTTTTGAAACTAAGATTAACTAACAAATTGGGTTTTGTAAACCATTTTTTTTATTAAATAAGGCATAAGAGTTGATGTTATAAAAGAAAAAGCAAATTTAAAATGAAATGTGAACATAAACTAATCTTGGACCAAACTTTTTTTTTTAATAAATTAAATAAATATACTGAACTAGTAGAGAAAATATGTATTTTAATATTTTTTTTATAATAAACTATGATCTTATGTAATTTATTATTAAATATAAATAAAAATTGACCATATCAAAGATAAAATTGAAATTCTAAATCGATTTTTAATAAAATTTTGTTACAATGACAACATTTCCACCGACTTGGAAATAGATAAATTTTAAAACTTTAATCTAAACTTTTCTTCCCCCACCAATTTAATTTAATTTAATTTAATTTACTCCAAAATCCACTTACCAAATATATACGTACTTAATTTAGTTCATTTGTTTTCAAAAAGCACTTCGATTTGAAACAATTATGACTATGAAAAACATGTTGGGGCATAAAACTCATTTTTTTCCCCTTTATTTCTAATGTAAGAAACAGACGTACCCTGAGAATTTAAGTATGTGGAAAATTCACCATAAATCATTAAATACATGTCAATGAATAGTTACTTAAATTATTAAAGGTTTGCTAAAATTCCTCCGCTCAATTATTTGCATTCATAATAATAACATTTGTGGTCAAACAAGTTAAACGTACAATTATTATGAGGAGACACATGTTTTCTTTAATTGTCTACCTTTTGAAGTAGTGGTATTATATAGGAATGAATATTCCTTGACATTGCGTTAACAAAGTAAACACAGGAGAAGAAGGTAGCAAAGTCACTCTTCAAACACTTAGACATTATAATTTGTTCCGAGCGAGTTTGCAGCTCAGAGAACGATTCCTCTTGCCTCTACTTTCGGTCGATCATTGATGTTCCAAGGTTCTGTTTTGTTTTTCTTTTCTGGGTCGTCTGGCTCCACATACGGAGGTGGTACATGCAGAATGCACTTCAACGCTAAAGTCAGTCAAGGCGTCGTCACTCGAGTGTCAAAATACTGTAGATAATGACGTACATTTTTCATTGAAATATGTGTTATTTATATTGCCTTAATGGACCTTTGTTGGTGGGTCGGATTAGTTGACTCATGATTAGCGTTGTGCTAAACAACCCTTAATTGTGGATTAACCCTGCTGACTTCATCAATTCATGACTCATCGTCATGGATCAATCGGTCACGTGACATTCTCATCGTGATTGATTGATTGAGTGTTGAAGTTCCTGACCGAGTCATTGGCCATTTCGATCGTCCAGGTACATAATTATTCTTAAATATTCTTAATTTAGCTTGAGTTAGTTTTTGAATAAATGGAGAAGTTCTTGTTGTCTAAGTCACTCGTACTTCTCTAATTTCTCAACTAATGACACCTAAAAGATTAATAATGTAAGCTTTTAGTAATTATTAATTATTCATGATTAAAACATATGAGGAGGAAGCATGTGATGAGTTCCCCAAAAGATGTAACAGAGACCATTATGGTTTTAAAATAGGCAAAGCAAAGTTGGGAATGAAAACTCGTTGAATGATGAGTGAAGGACGCAAGGTACGCTATTTGCGGGGGCAAATGTGGATTCATGACCGAGTCAACTCAGTGGAAAACCGTGTTCTTTTTTCTTGTTTCTTCTATGATTGGTGACAATTCTCACATTTGACTCTTCAGTCAATCAATCAGGGGTGTGTGTGACTCCCAGACCAAGTACACCAATACACCACAACTTACATTATTCTTCAATTTACTTTACTTTTCTTACTTATTTTTCTGCAAATCTCACCCCACTTAAGTGTTGATGATGCAAACACTTTAATGATTCACCCAATGGTTGCATAAATTTATCAGCTATAACGAATTTGAATGATTGGAAGAATTTTTTTGAAGCATGAACTATGCGAGTTCCACTAAAAGTAAAATTTGAATGATTATGGTACGAGAATTTCACGAGGAGTGTTGGCAATGGAGAACCGTTCAAAAAGTGGAAATTATCAAATGCAGGAGTGGAGATGAAGAGATCAGAGATGGCCCACTGCGGCGAATTTCTGGAGAAATGTGCCGCACACAACATATTGTCTCACTCCATTTTCCTTTTCCTTTTCTTTCTATATTTACACAAAAAAGTTTGAATTTTTTTAATCTCTGATGTTCTAACTTGGGTGATAAAAAATGGTTATTTTTTAAATATGTTGCTTTGTGATTTAAACAAGATTTGAATTTCTTTTGAGAGTGATGGGTGGACATATTAAGCAGTAGCAGTCATTTCTTGTGTTTGTTTTGTGAAAATTTCTTTCTTTCTTTCTCTCTCTCTCTCTGTCAGTCATTCTGACAGTCATTTGGTGGGCTCCTACTCGCAACCAGTGAGGCCTCACGGACGGCACCACCCTCTTTCTCTCTCAAACTTTTTGGTGATATTACGGTCCTAATACAATTATGGCATAATCATTTTCATACCTGGCTGTAAAGTTCACTCTCTTTCCCTTTTCTTTCTCTTTTGAATCAATTCTGCTACTATTTCCCAACCAGCCAACTCGCGTTTTTCTTGTCCCCTTTTTTCTTCCTTCACTCAAATTTGTTATCTAGTAATAGTACTAGGTAGTAGTAAAATAAAGGAATGCTCCGTCATCATACAATGACACCTTGAAAGTTACACATTATCTTTTTCTTACACAATATTATTCATTCTATTTTTACAACATACAAGTGGAATCAGCTTTTTCTGCTCAGAAATTAAGCCACAGTTTTAATCACAAACCTTACTTTTATTCCACTTTCTGTTTACAAAATTCATAAATCTCTGCATGATTTATAAACTTTGCTTTCCGTAATCTTAGTTTTTTACAATGAAAGTCAATTGAATTGAAATAAAGTAACTTTTCTTTTGCACATTTAGTGTACCCAATACTAATGTTATGAACACTATTCATTGGTAACTGTAACAGAAGTTTATGCTTAGCTGAATTGGAACTGTTTCTTGATTGGGTGGATTTATACCAGTAGTTAGTATATATAGAGAGAGAAAGTGGTCCACAGAGTCTATGGCTGTATGACCCTCATTAGAACAGCCGTGTTAGATAAGGAGAGAAAGAAAGAGAGATCAAATGAGAAAGATTCTATAAACCATTATTCTCTTCTCTCTTCATTTAACTCTTATTTCTCAACTATGACTTTCCTTTCAGCACGATTCACATGAAAAGCCAATTTCATTTTCTTCCCACACATATATTCTTTTTTCTTTTTCTGTGTTTCAAACCACAAAATCAACTCAGTAAAAATGATCTAGTATATCTATAAAGTTTTTCTTTCAACATGTCTACATATTATGTTATCTTTTCTCAGCATGAGCACTGGTAGCTGCTAGCTAACACGCTGCTTTTTGGTTTTATATTTTGTTTTGGCAGTACCTTCCTCAATCTACTATTGCTTTTGGAATTTCCATAGGTAGCTAGTTTAGGACACAATTTTTCTTCACTTCAAAAAATGATGTCTGAAGAATCCTTTTCTGTTCCTCCCAACACCGTCAGAGACTCCTTGGTTCATGTTCAACCCCCAAGCTCAAACCCTAATAATAATCCTAACCCTAGTTCAAATCCAGCAAAGAGAAGGAGAAGTCTCCCCGGAACACCAGGCAAGTGATTATGATTGTTAATCCACTTCTTATCTCTCAATCTATTTTATTTCTTTATAATCTCCAACAAAGAAATTCTAGTTTATTAATTAATCTAGTTAGAAGTAATATGAATTGTGTATAAGCAGATCCAGATGCAGAAGTGGTAGTTCTGTCACCAAAGTCCCTCATGGCCACCAACCGTTTCATATGTGAAATTTGCAAAAAGGGTTTTCAGAGAGACCAGAATTTGCAGCTGCATAGACGTGGGCACAACCTTCCTTGGAAGCTGAAGCAGAGAACAAACAAAGATCAAGTGAGGAAGAAGGTGTATGTGTGCCCTGAGAAGAGTTGTGTGCATCACGACCCCTCTAGAGCCTTGGGAGATTTGACAGGCATAAAGAAGCACTATAGCCGAAAACATGGGGAGAAGAAGTGGAAGTGTGACAAGTGCTCCAAGAAATATGCTGTTCAATCCGATTGGAAGGCCCATAGCAAGATTTGTGGGACTAGAGAGTACAAATGTGACTGTGGCACCCTTTTCTCCAGGTTAGCATTTCCACATAAATAATTAATACTATTTAATGCTTCATCATCTCATAATTAATTTGTTCCTTTAGTTCATCGATGCATAGTTAGATACAGTTGCAATTTAATATTCAGTTTATTCATTACATCTAATGGATGCCAGATAACGATGGAAAGAGATGCCATATATGCAGTAGGAGTAGTAGTCTTAACTGAGAGAATATTTGTTTGGAATAATAAATGAGGGTTCTTAATTGATGTTTTTATGTGTATCCTAACAAATCAGGAAGGACAGCTTCATAACGCATAGAGCCTTTTGTGACGCTTTGGCTGAAGAAAGTGTGAGGCTAACAACAGTTCCAGCAGCTTTAAGCAACTTGAGAAAAGATCATCATTTGACCAATGCTCAAGCTTCGAGGATCCCTCAGATTTTTTCAGGATTTCACTCAGATCAATTAGGTGGTTCAGGAACATTAGAACCGTTGGTGAATTATGCTGACGCAGACCATCATCATCATAATCATAATCACCAACAACAACAGCAGCAAAAGCTAAGGCTACCACTCTGGCTAGACCACCAGGCCAATCCACAAGTATTTCACCACCCTCTTATTAACTTCCCAACCAAAACTAGTGCTTTCACTTCTTCGGGGCCAAACCCTGTGCTTGATGGGGTGCAAACGATGGACATGTTTGGGCCACAGTTTGTGAATTACCGTTGCCCAGAAGCGTCATTTGGAGGTGCCAACCTGTCTGTGCTGCCGCCACATGGACTGAAGCAAGAACAAGAAGAAAACAAAGGAGACTTGTCGCATAGCGCAGGCTCTAACTTGTACTTGAGTAGTAATCAGAACCCACCTCACTACATGTCAGCCACCACGCTGTGGCAGAAAACTGTTCAAATGGGATCTATGAGGGTGAATGACAACACGTTTCGCTCCATAGGCAGCAATAGAAACAGCAACCACAACAATGCTGTCAACAACGTTGTTGTTGAGGTTCAGAAGCTCGACGAGTTGGTGAGTGTGGAAGGGTGCACCAACCTTGGAGGTGGTGGTGGGTATTTATTAAATGATGACTCAAACAACTCGTTTGTGGTTGTGAATGGCACCAAGGGTTTGGAGCACATGGTGATGCCGGTGGATGAAGAGACACCAGCATCAATTATGGGAAAGCAATTACACTCCATAAGCTCACACAACAAAAATCAACTTGGTTTAACCCGAGATTTTCTGGGTGTCGGAGATAATAACATTGAATCAATAAGGAGACCTTTTTTTCAGCAAGATCTTGTTGAATTTAATGCAATGGGGTCAGCCTCAGCCATGAACCTGCAGAGCCAGTACGGTGGACACTATGTCTAGAGTTTCTAGTTTCAAACTTCCATTTTAATGAAACGTAGCTTAGAGCTAAAGAAAGTGATGAAGTTATGTGATAGTGATATATATAGCCAGCTACTGTTATTAGTAGGAGCATATGAACTGAATAACATTACCATGTTAGACCGATCTAGAAACTAAGCAAGTGTTGATGGAGTGGACTCGGTCATGCACAGTGAAACGTGAAGATTTCACGTGTGATATAATATAGAGGAGTCTCGTGAGGGAGGTGGGGGCCATGCATGTGAGACGGGACAAAAGTAATAGATATATATATTCATATGTTTTGTGTATATCTATGAGATGAGTCCAAAACTCAAAGGGTGATTTGATTCTCCGTTATGGAAGGTCCCTACCCTCCCTCTCGATGGCCATGCATGTCCATGGACGAAGCAGAAACACTGTCTTTTCTCTTACCAATTCAACTAGACTTTTCTCTGACGTGTAAGGTTGATACAACTTTACACTGTGGTACCTTTTAGCTGGTGTCTGTGACCTAGTTTTTTCTTTCTTTTTCAGTGGTCTTTTTATCTGTGCAGGACGTGAAATGGTTTTCATAGAGGTAAATAGACACTTTCTTCACTACGTACCCATTTTAAATATGCTTTCATAAGCTATCTCGTCCTTTTCATTGCTCCTATTTTACTATATGTGTTTCTTCTGTAAAAAAATATTTGCATGCAATCGCTCGTTTCAGCTTTTAACATGCACTCCAACGAAGAATAATTTATAATACGTTTATAGTATAGATTAAAGAATTAAAAATTAAATAAAACATATTGTGCTAGCTTTACACAGTCAATGTTACCATTATTGATACTGGTACTAGTTTCTTGTATAAAATGCCTTGACACAATTGATACTTTTATGTAAGAAATAATTTGAACTAATTAAATACCACTAGTGAAAGTAAGTTTTTATACACGCGCATATTAAGTCAGTTTATGAGTTTTTTTATAATCAATAAAAGAAAAGAATTATACTAACTAAGTAATGGAGAAATATAAGAAGGTAGAAGATTAAGCCAAAAAAATCATTACAAATTCATAATATCTAACCTCTTACTTCCTTCATAATCTTCAAAAGTTTTCCCCTCACTTAGTCTATCAAATAACAATTGCATTATAAGTCCCAACTATCCATTTAATGTATAATTTCCTACACATATTTGGTTTCATGTATTAACTATTTTTAACTTTTTTTAATAAATAAATATTTATTTAAGTTTGTATCAGCTAAACTGATAATAATTTTATTTATTTAAGTTAGTGTGTATTAGACCAACTTTAATATAATATATTTTTAATTTCATTTAAGTTAGTGTGAACGTGTCTTAGTGAATGAATAGGAATTGTAGATTATTTTTAATTCAAAGGTCATAATTTAAAGATGAACAATTTTCTTATTCACAATTTTCTTCTTTCTTTATAAATCTTCTTGCACTCATCTTCTTCACCCACATATTTTTCTTTTTATCTCCTTCATTCTCACTCACCTCCTTCATTCACACACATCTCCTTCATCCACTAATAAATAATTAAATTTTATAATTTTTAAGTTGGTCAAGCCAATAACACATTCATATAATTAATTAATATTTAATATAAAATGTTTATTTTAGCATGAATTTAGCCGAAATCAAAAGTCGATGCAAAGGTCACAATGTTCACGGATCAATTTTTTTATCAATACAAAACTAACACTAATAACAAATTAACGTCGACTATTTGCCATTTGCATTAGTAACCTTATAAGTGCATATTTTCTTGTGGTAATAGTTAATAAACATAATACGATAAGAAGAGATAATATGAAGAAAGAATATATAAATAAAACAAAACTAATTTGATTTAATCTCAAGAGAACAATTTAAATCAATCAAAATGAATTTTAATTTGATTTATTTTAGTTTTGCAATTTTCTTCCAACAAATTTAAAGAAGATTAACCCTATTGAAAACATAGTTCTCGATAGATTAAACAATCAGTCAGAAGTATCGGACTCTGAGCACTTTCACGGTCATAGTTCTCGCGCCCGAGTGGCTCCCACACCTCCCATCATGGATCTCTTGAAGGACATACTTTGTCTGCTCCTTGGTGATACACTTAGTAATAGCTTGAAGTATCCTCTTCTATTGGTCTTGGCCGATCAAGGTGTACTTGGCGCATTGTTGCCTCATCATTTTCTCTTGCTTCAGGTATTTTACAATTGGGGTCATCTAGGTGTCATCATCGGTCACGACCAAGCACTCGACCTGTCCCGCACTAGGATTTTGTAGGTCCTCTCTGCGAATATGCTCCACCATCACCCCTTTGAATCGAGCGATGAGGTTGGAGACCAGCAGGGTTGCCCGGTCTACCAGACGAACCTCCCTATACCAACTTCCTCTTCATCTCTTCACTCTCCTTCCGGAGAGCAAAAATCTTTTCCTCATTCTTTCGCTTCATCTCAGCCATCTCTCTATACAGAGACATCAACAACGTCATCTGCTCAGCATCAGACATCCTTTCATTCACCTTGCTTCTTGTTGACACCATATGCTTCCCTCTTCTTTTCAAATTCTTTCGGCCCCACAGTGGACGCCAATTATTCTCGAATGGGGTTGGAACTAGGAGAACTATTGATCCTCTGCTCGCTCGCTCGCTCGGCCTACTCTTCCCTCCTTCCTCTCGAATGAACTCCTGCAACTCTCACTCTTCCAATCCTCCTTCTCTCCATGAACTCCGAGCTCAAATGATAATTACAAAAGGCACTATGACGCTCAAGTCAAACTTTGACACTCGACACTCAGTATTTGATACTAGATGATTGCGTACCTGATCCTTTGGAACCTATGTTTATTTATTTAATTAGTGTAGGTCCTTTATTATTGGGCATAATTAAAGATTTAATCTATAATTAAAAATATACTATTTAATGGTTAACCTTTTAATTAGCTCGTCACTCTTCAGCTTAGGTGTGATGTTTCTCGATCCACCTGAATCGAGAGCTAGAACTTGAATCGGTCGTAGAGACCGAATATATATATATATATATATATATATATATATATATATAAAAGAAGCGTAGTGTGGTGATATGAAATGACAATGTTCAGGAGCTCGCATATAACTCATATGGTGTCAGTAGAGAGAAAAATGAAAAACCTTCATGCTAAGATTGGACCCTTCAGTGCATCAACAAACTAAAACCTGACATGGTATGTTGTTGTCACCATGTGTAGAACTGAATTGGTGACAGGGAAAAGAGTGTGAAAATGGTGGATTGGTTTCAGTGATGTTAATTATTTTTCTATACCAGTGAACCAAGTAGAATATTTGGTGGTGGTATATAGGGTTAAATAAATTAAATTGGTGTTGAACTTAATTTTATAAAAATATTATATTATTTTGAGAAAAAATTTGAATTAAATTATTATTTTAGTTTATTTTCTAAAATTGAATTATTCCTTAAATAAAACTGTTTGAATTATAATTATATATGAAATTAAAATGTATGTATTAACATAAGTGGTATATTATAAATACTTAATAAAGTTTTAAAGTCTACATTAAAATTGAATATTTTGAACTAAATTTTTATTAAAAGTAATTTATATTTATTATTTAAATTTTTTATATATTCTTTAATTGAGTTTTTGTATTTTTATTTTGTGTCAACTGAAATATAACCGTTACTTTCCATTGATATGATCTACGTGTCTTTATATGAAGAATAAACAAGACATAAATAAGTTAATTAATTAGTATTTTTTATTGAGTTTTTATAAAATAAATTATGTCTCAAATACAACCCAAATTTGGACAATAATAAAATAAATGAAGCTTTGCAACATCTTTATCAAATGAGATGGTATTATATCTCAATTTGATTTTTTGTTTTAATATTTAATTAAAAAAAAACAAGGTATTTTTTAGAGATATTAAGATTTTAGAGATTTCTTTTAATTGTTCTCATGTTTTTGGTCTTGTGCTTGAAACTTTAATTACATCACTTTATTTCACAGAAAAATCAAATGATGAATACTAAACAAAAAAATAATTTGGATATTTAAGGAAACAAAATTGTAAGAGTGATTTAATTGAAATATACCTAAATTTATGAATAATTTAAACTTTGATTATGTCATTTTTTTAGTATACATATTAACAATGACAATGTAAGTTATCAACCACATCACCCAATTTCAAGACAAAGTTAAATAGCAGAGACTTATTAATTACAAAATATAAATATTTTTGTACTTAATAAAACAATTTTTTAATAAATACTTTAAATAAAAATACCCAAATTTATAACAAACTTATAACTTAATTAAACTTAATGTTTATCTCAACTTATTTGAATTAGATAGATAATTAGTTCAGTAAATCAATATTAACATATTTCATTTTTAGTATAATAAAAAATAACAAATTTACTATAAAAACTTCAATTTCATTATTCTTGTTTGATTTTTTTAATGATTTAGGGATGTGTATACGCGAATAATTATTGTACATAGCACTTTAAATTATTATTGATTTTAATTTATTTAAGTAATGATAAAATTTAATTTAATTTTAGAAAACTATTTTTAAAGTTTAGTTACGTTAGTTATGAGAATAAGCATCTTACCTACCGAGGAAAGTAGAGTGCTACATCAATCTATGGCTATTAGTTTGGTGAGATTCCAAAGATTTAGCAACGAAAGGGATTGAGATTGGGAAATCAAATATCAAATTTATGCAATCCACATAGATAAATTATATTATTTTTTTTTTCAAGATGGTGAGAGAAAAACATTAAAAAAATTCTCAGGGAATTCATTATTGTTTTATTTATGTAAGTTTAATTTATTTTGCTTTTATGTCATTTTCTCACCTAACCTTACATCTCCATGTTTTTTATTAATAAAAAATGTTTTATTCCAATAATTTTCAGTATTTAATTTACGTGTTAAAAAGGAACCTTAGCGGCTTCCGTAACAGACATGATACATTGTACTATTACGTGTTAAAAAGGAAACTAGACGTTGTGTTTTCATGGGACTAGCTTCTCTAAAGTGATTAAACATAAAGGAAGCAATGTTGATAAAAAAATAATGATAATAATTTTTATATATTTATATTCTGTCATACATTTTTATATATTATTAATTGTTAATTTTTTTCTTAATGATAAAAAATGTTATTTTTTCTTTTAAGACTTCTTTTCTACACATATATTGTTTATCAAATGCACCCTTTCATATATGGATACAACTCTTATATACTATTAGTTTAAAATTTAAATTAAACTTACTTTGCGTAAGGAGGTACAAAATTATCTTAGAGAATAAGTGATATATTTTAAATGACACATAAATATTTTATTATTAAAATGAAAAGAACATATAAATAGAAAATTCAGTTATTCAGGTTTCATTTCAAAAGAACCACTATCCCACTAGAAGTTTCATTCTTTTTCCACTTCCTTCTCTCCAAGATTCTAACATTCTCGCTCATTAACGATTAGAGTTCACCATTAGACTCCTGACACTGAAGACTATAAGACTGCCAGATCAGAATCTCTAATAGAGTAAATTCAATTTTACATTTCCCTTTGAGCTAAAATTTAAACTTGTAGATCTATCTTGATCTAAGTTTACGCATGTGACTCTTTTAGCTTTAGGATTAGTCCTTGTTAGCTTAGAGTCATAGTGGTGTAGTTATATTTTTTATCAGAACTTTGTGGTGCAGTTTAAGCTACTATTGAAACTTTTGGTAGGTTTGGAGCTCTTGGTGAGCACTTGCTCAAGTAAAGGTAATGAAAACTAGTTTAAATTTTCAATAAAATTAGAAGATTTGGATGTGAGGGTGACGTGTTCACCAGTTACAAATTTTTGTTTGCAGGATTTCTTGTTTTGAGTAGATTGAAAATTTATTGAAATTGTAGATATAGTAGATGTTGTAGAATGTATATGAGTTTGGAATTGAACGATTTAATGAATGTGTTTGAATAGTTTGTTGAATCAAGTTACACTACAAGAAAAATCCAATTTATCTACGGAAGAAATCCGTAGGTAACAACCAAAATTCGTAGGTAAAACAACATTACTTACGGATTACCCACGAACAAAAATCCGTAGGTAATGTTAATATACATTATTTTTAAAATTTTAATTATTATTTAATTTTTTTTAATTATTATTGACAATTATAGTTAATGTTAGAACTAAACTCCAGCGGGTGACACTCAAAGTCAAGTCCCTTGATAAATGTCCATAGAAGTTTTAAACATTACACTAGTCAAGTTTTGTTGTCATGTTATGATGATTATTATACTTATGAGTATGATTATCAATATTAATAAAATAAAAATTAATAACATTATTCATATATTTAATATCATTTTTATTATTAATATTATTAAATATTATTACTATTAAATATTATAAGTATTATTAAATATTATTAATATTATTAAATATTATGAATATTATTAAATATTATTTAATATTATTAATATTATTAAATATTATTAATATTATTAAATATTATTAATATTATTAAATATTATTAATATTATTAATATTATTAAATATTATTAATATTATTAATATTATTAAA
>Ga0123342_1008057_pt1 | contig 13513 bp, 11 predicted proteins | sample Turbeawhitnodule_FD_89960 | JGI IMG/M metagenome (GOLD analysis project Ga0123342, IMG submission 89960) | Root nodule microbial communities of legume samples collected from Mexico - Turtle bean Mexico white nodule | ecosystem: Host-associated > Plants > Roots > Nodule | place: Mexico: Nepantla...
AAACATGTCTTAGGTTCCTTTCTTGCTTTCTATTCGGTGTTCTTGCTTAAGTTTCATGTTTTGTTCGGTTCATATTCTCTTTTGCTGGATTCAATTGGTTCTTCTTCATTTCCTATTGATTTGATTCGGTGCATTTCAATTTCTAAGCAATTTAAATGGTTCATTTGCTTTCTTACCTCTTTTAGTCGGTTCAATTGGCAAGAAATGGGTCTTCCATGTGAGCTTTGGTGTTTGGCACAAGTTTTGGTGAGTTCTTGAATCATAGAACATTGATCCATTTCTATAAAAGTGCATATTCAATCTCCAACTCAAGTTGATTCCATACAATGTCAAATAATCATTTATATCTTGCTATTGGAATCATATCATGGGTGCTAAGAGTCTGCTGGCGAAGAGTGATTCCCTGTTAGTGACGGGGCAGGTTACGGGAGAATACCAAGCCAAGGACTCTCAGATGGCCGCATACCTGAAGTATGTCAGAATCTTGAAAGAGACTTTTGTGGTGTTCGAGCTAGTGCACGTCCCCAGAGAGCAGAATGCCCGAGCTGGCTTACTGGCAAAACTCACCAGCTCAGGCAAGGGGAGCAGACAGAGAACAGTCATACAGGAGATCTTAAGGACACCTCGAACCACCACAGACTACACAGCAGAAGTCCAATAAGTAAGCACCTCAGAGGGCGATAAGAGGGGTCACCGGTCGTTGACTCAAGAAATGTTGAAGACACCCAGAATAAGCGTGTACGATTCATTAAGGGGGAGAATCATTGCATGTCTGCCTAGTCGACGAGGGTGAAACCTGGATAACACCCTATAGACGCTACTTGGCTTACGGTTTGCTCCCGTTGGAGCCAGCAAAAGCCAAGGTCGTCAAGAAAAATGCAAATAGATACACCCTGGTTGTTGGAAACTTGTTTAGACATGGCTACACTCATCCTATCCTAACTTGTGTGGGCGGTGAGCAGTGCACACGGATCATGACAAAGCTCCATGAAGGGATATGTGGGAGTCTCATCGATGGCCAAACTCTCTCATCAAAAGTCGTTCGAGCAGGGTACTACTGGTCTACCATGAGGGAGGATTGCACGAGGTACGCACAACGATGCAAGCAGTGCCAATGACACGCTGATTGGCATAATGCACTCCAAGAAGAGTTGCGATCGATCCACAACCCATGGTCGTTTCACACCTGGGGGATCGACATCCTGGGACTATTTCCTCTAGCAGTTCGATAGATGAAGTATCTCATGGTCACCATCGAGTACTTTACAAAGTGGATAAAGGCATAACCCGTTCCACAAATCACAACTCACAAGATTCAACACTTCGTATGGACGAACATAGTTTGTCATTTTGGAATCCCAAAGCGCTTGGTGTCTGACAATGGCACCCAGTTTGCAAGCCAACAGTTGGGCAAACTATGCACGGAGCTCGGTATCAAGCAGGTGTTCACATCAATTGAACACCCTCAAACAAATGGACAGGTCGAGTCCGTCAACCGAATGTTGCTCAGGGGCCTAAAAAGAAGGTTGGAAAAAGTAAAAGGAACTTGGGCGGACTAGGTCCCCAGAATTGCGTGGGCCTACCACACCACTCCCCAATCCACCACCAAGGAAACACCTTTTAGCTTGGTGTATGGTTTGGACGCCACGATTCTTGTCGAGATCCAGGAAAGTTCACCTCGTTTCCAAAACTTCGTGGCTGAGGAGTCTAACGAGGAAAGAAGGGTGAACCTAAATCTGTTGGACGAGGTCAGGGAAGAAACGCGCATCAAGGCTGAAGCCTTAAAGAGAAGGGTGGAGTACAAGCACAAGTCCAAGCTGAGACCTCGACAGTAAAAGCACACCCATACCAGTTGGAGAACAAGTTGTCTCCCAAGTGGACTAGTCCATTCCATGTGATAGAGGCGCTTGGGAACGGAGCGTACAAACTCAAGACCTTGGAAGGTGGGAAAATTCCCCGAACATAGAATGGGGCCAACCTTAAATTTTATTTCAGTTAGTTATATCATTCTACGCAGTTAAGGGGACACTCTTTTTCCCTTATCAGGGTTTTTTAACGAGGTCACCTAATAAAAAGTTAGTTGAAAAGAAATGTTGCGATGTGTTATACAACAAAGTAAAGTGAACCTCTCCCTTGCCTTTATACGCCAAGGTCAAGAACAGTATGGTTCCCAGTAAAACGTCTCCCTTGGCTTTATACGCCAAGGTCGAGAACAGTAAACTGAACTTCTCCCTTGCCTATATACACCAAGGTCAAGAACAGTATGGTTCCTAGTAAAACGTCTCCATTGCCTTTATACGCCAAGGTCGAGAACAGTAAAGTGAACCTCTCCCTTGCCTTTATATGCCAAGGTCGAGAACAGCAAGCGAATCTCTCACTTGCCTTTATACGCCAAGGTTGAGAATAGTATGGTTCAAAGTAAGACATCTCCCTTGCCCTTATACGCCAAGGTCGAGAGCAGCGAGTAAACATTTTCCTTGTCTTTGTATGCCAAGGACGAGACTAGTTAGAGTTCGAACAAATGTCTCTTCTGCCTCTACGTGTTAAGATCGAGAAAGGTAAAGATCGGGCAGAAGCAAGTTAGTAAAGGGTCGTTAACGCGCTGCTAGTCAACAAAATTGTTTTGAAACACGCAAGTTAACTAATAGCAGGCACAAGATTAAGTTCGAAGAGGGAAACATTCACACATACAAGAGACAAATTGAAAATAGAAAGACTTCATACATAATAAATATATACAAAATCACCAAGTGTTCGTCAATTTACAAAATAAAGGCGATAGCATGAAGAGTCACCCCTGTTGCTCAGCATCCACCAACTGCCCATCTGCAATGGTCTTGGTTAGGCCAGTTTGAGAAAGGTCCACCCCCGAATGCACGAAGGCAACCTGGGCCATGGCATCCTCAAACCCCGTTGCGTAAGACTCGGCGGCATCACTAGTAAGCTCATCCTTAGTTTGCTGGAAGAGCTCATCTGTACGGACCAACTCCTCCTTCAGGTTGGCCATTTCCTCTTCTAGCTTGGTCGATTTCTCTTTTAGTTGGGTCACCTCTTCGTCCCTCCTGCCAAGCTTCTCCTTCAAGCCATCCACTTCGGCTTGAAGGTCGCCATTCCTAGTGTATAACCTTAAGGTTTCTTGAGCCTTCTCGAGCAAGAGTTTCTTTGTCTCTTGATCGGTTTTGCGAAGCTCATCCACCTCTAGGGGAAGACCGGTTAATAGGCATTTGAGCTCCGTGGTTTGGAGGATTTCTTGGCTAGCCAGTACCTGTACCCACCGCATCTTGGAGAGCAGAAGGTTGGACCCAACTAGGGTTTCCCCGATACGTGCTCCAACAGAGGGCCTTACTCCAAGCCTTTCAGTGTTTCTTTGGTTCGGGCAGATTGTAGCACCTTCTAAAGGAAGGAGGACAGGTCAGCCGAGGAGTCCCACTGGTCTTCTTCTGAAGTGCTCTCCCCCTGCCTTCATGTACTACGACGTATCGAGGAGAGGAGGCGCTAGGAGAACACTCCCTATAGGAAGGGGCTTGGCCATTTGAGTCCGACGACGCAGGAACGACAGCATCAGCCTTGCGTTTCCTCCTAAAGATGAGGTCTGAGCAAGTATCCTCATCCTTAGAAGGAGCAACCTCAGCAACCTCAGCCACCCCTTTGAGCCTCTTATCTTTGGCAGAGGGGTCAGGGGCAAAAGGAACAGGAGTAGAGGGACCTGGAGTAATCTACTTTTGCACGGCCACGACAGCCAAGTGTTTCCTCTTCTCCGCGTCCAACACCATGCCTGCATAAGAGGATAAAAGTACATGATAATTCAAACAAGCAACACACACAAGCAAGGAAAACTATAGCAGGAGTAGGGGAAAATAGGGTACCAAGGTGCAGGGCTGAATTCGAGTTTAAGTAGCTCGATAAAGTTAAACACTGCTTGAAGGTCGGAGAAGAAGTTGCACACCTCTCGTTCCCGTGGGGGTAAGTCCTCGAGGCGTTTGGGTTTCTTAAGTCTAGGCTTCTCCACTAGTAAAGAGGAAACCCATCCAAGAGGGTAGGGTCGTTCTTGTTGCACCGAATCTTGAAGAACTTCCCCTTGAAGCCTCTGTATGATTGTTGGAAGAGGGTCAACAGAACCCTCCCAACAACCCCGTTGAAGCTCACCCACAACTTTTCGCCTGGGTTCTTAGCTTCGAAGAAGTAAAGAAACACGTCCATTGACGGAGAATGGCTGAAGTGGTGACACAGGATAGAGAAGGCCCTAACAAACGCCCAACTGTTTGGGTGTAGTTGGGTATGGGCAACATTAATTTCGGTGAGGAGGGCTCGCTCGAAGCCAGTAAAGGATAAGCGGAGGGAGATTTTTTTGAAGACGGTGGAATAGATAAAACAAAATGGTCACTCCGAGTCCGATGACTCATCACAGCAGACAGGCTCACCTACCCTACAAGGCACAACCCTCACAAATTTGTCATGCTCTCTTCCAAAAATACGAGACTTATGGCAACTCTCGCTCTTCCTATATGCCACTATGCTCGCATGGGTGGTAATATCAGAGGTTTCCTCTAAGAGGTTACTAGGTGCCAAACGGTATAGGGATTTGTAGTTGGGGGAGGGAGGAGTTGGGGTTGTTTGATCCATCTTATGGAGAAAGAGCTAAAACAAAGAAGAAGAAAAACACAAAGCTTAGAGGAGGAAATGTCAGCACTTCAGAAAAGAAAGCAAATAAGAAGAAAAACGAAGAACAACGATCCTAAATGTGAAAAATATAAACAGTCCCAGAACAGTTAAAGCAAATTAAGAGCATCAGAATTACAAGGCGAAGGCGGTTATGGAGTAAGAAACATACCTTGAGGTGATTATGCTTCGAGGAAATGAAGAGTTATGGGAAAGAAGACAGAGCGTTTGGAAGCAGAAATGTTTGAAAAATGCACGAGAGAGGGAATGGAACAGTGAAGGAAGCGTGAGAATCGAAGGTTTTAACCTATGAGGGGCAGCGCAAACGCCCACGCGCCCCAACCGTTGATCTAGCCACGTGTACGCTGGGCAAAAAGTATGGTGAAACGTCACCTTGAGGCACTGTGCGCGTCCTGTCACTCCTTCACCATGTAGGTCGCCATAGGCGAGAAGTTAGCCTCTTCGCTGAAACAATTTTCAGCTCGAGCCTGGGGAGCTTGTGTACTGGCCAGACCTCAGACATCGGTATTAGAGATCGACATCAAACATCGACATCGGTCATCGGTGATCTGGTTGCGATGATGGGCTACGAAAGCGGGGCCCCAGGAATAGTATGTGTTGAAACCTAGACATAAGAAAAACATAATTCACAGGAGATCTCATGCACATGGTGTGTATAGCACATTCGGGTGCAGCATAAATAAGTAATCCTTGAAGGCACCTAAGCCCATGAGCGCTAGGGTTTCCAGGGAAAGCTGCATGCAGGACACGTGAAGAATTAGGTCACCTACAGAACGGATGGACCCCGCAGAGCTGGTACATGAGTTGGTACCCTAACGACCATACCGTTAGACTTTGCACTCCAGAAGAGGAAGGTTTTGCGCAGCTGTTGTGTTAAGATTGCATAACAACGCGACAAGATGTCTTCCTAGTAACCCTAATCTCACTAGCAAAGAGGTTCTAGTGGGACATGGAAGTTACCCTAAAAACAACCTATAGAAAGGGAGTTGAGGTGCCTGGTAAAGGTACGTCGTTTCTAAGACTGAAACTATTTTACTTACTCATTGTTTCTTAGCCCAGTACTGACTTGATCGTCGGAGTGTAATCAACAGGTAGGGCCCCCTCTGTTTCAACGGAGCCACTCTATATCACCTGAAGACCACTAGAAATAGGAGGAGCCACCATCTGACTCTAAAGTCAACGACAACTGAGTCAACCGGCAAAAACAAGTATTGTACTAAATAAATAAATAATATATATATATATATTAAATAATATTAGAGATTAAACTAGTAGTCTTTCTTTTTTAAAATAAAAATTATAATTGTATTTGCTTTTCTATCTAAATTTTTAATATTCAAATATAATTGTATTTTTTTTTCTATCTAAATTTTTTTATTTAACTTGTGGTCCTATAATTTGTGTAATATTTTACTATTTAATTTTAGTATTTTTAATCCTATAATACGTAAATAATCTATGAATAAAATATCATTTTCATTCTTATAAATTTTAAATATTTAAATTTTCATCTTAAATTATTTTAGTATTTCTGTGTGTTTCAAAACCATCATTACTGATGCAATTAAAGACTACATAAGAAAAACCAGAATTAAACACCAATCATTTTATGTAAACGAAAAAAATATTTCATCCATAATTTATTTTAGTTTTTACCAAATGTTTTCTTAAATAGGTTCCATAAAAAAAAAATATTTTCTTAAAGAGATGGATTTAAAATAAACCAATTATTATAAAGATTAAGAAAGAAATAGATATTTTAGAAATATTAAAACAAGATATAAACACAATATAAAATATTATAACAGAAAGTTCCCTTGTTTTGCCGTGAATGTTTCGCCACAGAGAAACCTAGACATTCTTGAAACTCTGATAGAGTGCCTTCACTTTCACTAAGCCACCGTCTCCGCCGCGGAACTGTATATCTGCCTTCATTGTGTCGGCATAGCTTTGTTGCGATAAACTGCCATTGTTGTAGAGGTTCGTTAGTTGCAATTCCTCTGGAAAAATTGCACTCTTCTTCTATAAGGTATTCTCAGATGAAACTAACGCCACCTCATATTTTTAAGCAAACGTCATTGCAATATAACAAACGTTGTTCTGTTACAGTGAGACAACTAGAAGAGTTCTTTCACAAAATTAAACCCCAAAAGTTGATGCATGTTGTAGAGGTAAAGATATACTATATGCCCTCAAATTCTCTAGGGTTCTGCCATGAATTGTTTTTAAAGTGTACTGCTTCATCTTTCATCATGTTTATCTCATTTATCTTTTCACTACATGTTTTTTGTTGTTTTTTGTTGTTTTTGGGGTGATAGTTTAGTATTATTACTAGACTTATTCTTTTATCCTATTTAAACTTTGAAGAGAAGTGAGTGGTTTTATAAAGTAGAAAGGTCCGTGAGTGTCATGTAAGAAGATCCTAGTCATGACAATTTTACATTCCAAATATTTTATAGTTAAGCATTAATTTACAGTTAAATTAATAAAAAAGACCAGGTGATTTCGTTTTGGAATCTGTACTAAAATTTAAAATGATTATAGTTTAACAAAGAAAAGACATAAATAAATATGGAAAGTGGATGTGTGACTAGGTTGTGAAACTCGAGAATCTACTCAGATTTGTAGAAATTCTATAAACGACTCATAGACTTATTAGTAAATTTGTAAGAATTTACTTCACGTGAAAAGAAATTTAACAATATAATTATTTTCAAAGTAGTTAAAAGAATAAGTCAACTATAAATATATAAATACTATAAAAGTTAAATTATTCAAATTATAAAAATTAAATAATTAAAAATTGATAAATATCAAGTTTCTATATCCAATCTTCTAATTATACTCATTAATATTTATCCCATACTTTTATTCAATATTTCATATATTTTTTAGAGTAATTTTACTTCTATTAGAAATCTATATCTATATCTATATATATAACAATTGAGGGAGCACAAACAGGTCGGTTTAGATACGTGTCACAACCTTAAATTTTTGGAAAACAAAGTTCAAAAACATTTTTTACCACAAAGGGAATTTCTGTATTCCCTCTCTCACACCACGTCTCTCACTCTCTTCATTCCCTCCACACACTAAACCCTTACTTTTTCCATTCCCTCCAAAACTCTTAGCTTTCTCTCTTCTACTTTCCCCTTCAATTTCACTGATTTGGCAACTGCACACCTTCTGCTCATTGCCTTACCACCACTACAAATCTCTTCATTAAGGTATTTTTCCCTTGGCACGATTTTTGAATTTTGAAATTTTGAAATGGTTATCAAGATTGGTTTTTAAGAATATATAGGTGCAAAGACCCATTCATATCTCATTTCCTCTTTTCATTTTTCTTGAGTTTTGATGTATTTTTTATTCGCAAATGATGATTTTGTTTAGTTTTGATGTATATATATAACAATTGAGGGAGCACAAACAGGTCGGTTTAGACACGTGTCACAACCTTAAATTTTTGGAAAACAAAGTTCAAAAACATTTTTTACCACAAAGGGAATTGTTTTCACGTGTTACTCTCAGGGCACATCATCGTGACTCTCTAAATGCACGACACGTGACGCATAAAAAATTAACCACGTCTCTCACCCCATATTCACCTTTTCACTCTAACCCTCTGTATTCCCTCTCTCACACCACGTCTCTCACTCTCTTCATTCCCTCCACACACTAAACCCTTACTTTCTCCATTCCCTCCAAAACTCTTAGCTTTCTCTCTTCTACTTTCCTCTTCTCTTTCACCAATTTGGCAATTGCACACCTTCTGCTCATTGCCTTACCACCACTACAAATCTCTTCATTAAGGTATTTTTCCCTTGGCGCGATTTTTGAATTTTGAAATTTTGAAAAGGTTATCAAGATTGGTTCTTGAGAATATATAGTTGCAAAGACCCATTCATATCTCATTTCCTCTTTTCATTATTCTGTTTCTTATGTTTTTCGTTGTTCTTGGGGTTTCTCATTAAAGTTTCTAACTTTGATATGCTCCTAACATAAAATGTGAGACTTTTATCATTTCTTTCAATTTTTTGGTGCATTTTATGTCGTTTTATTTATGTTCGTGGTTTTATGTTTCTTATGTTTTTCGTTGTTCTTAGGGTTTCTCATTAAAGTTTCGAACTTTGATCTACTCCGAACACAAAAGGTGAGACTTTTATCATTTCTTTCAATTTTTGGGGCATTGTCTGCCGTTTTATTTATGTTCGTGGTTCTATGTTTCTTATGCTTTTCGCTGATCTTGGGTTTCTCATTAAAGTTTTGAACTTTGAATTGCTCCGAACATAAAAGGTGAGACTTTTATCATTTCTTTCAATCTTTTGGTGCATTTTTTGTCGTTTTATTTATGTTTGTGGTTCTATGTTTCTTATGTTTTTCGTTGTTCTTGGGGTTTCTTATTAAAGTTTCAAACTTTGATTTGCTCCGAACATAAAAGGTGATTCTTTTATCATTTATTTCCATTTTGTGGTGCATTTTCTGCCGTTTTATTTATGTTCGTGGCTCTATGTTTCTTACGTTTTGAGTTGTTCTTAGTTGCTTGCTTTTTTGGGTTTTCTGATCAAAGTTGCTTGCTTTTTTCTTTTTTGATCAATGTTTATTGCGTTTATTGGTTCTGTCCAATTTGTTCATCTCATTCTTTTCATTTTTTGCATTTTTTTTTCTTTTTTTTCAGTGTTTCTTGTATTTAGCTTTTCTGTCCATTTTGTTCATCTCATTCTTTTCGTTTTTTTGCAGTTTGTTTTCTTTTTTTGTTCAGTGTTTCGTGCATTTACCTTTTCTGTCCATTTTGTTCATCTCATTCTTTTCGTATTTTGCAGTTTTTTTTCTTATTAGTTGTTCAGTGTTTCTTGCATTTAGCTTTTGAGTTCATTAAGTTCATCTCATTAACGGTTTGTTTTTTGCAGTCTAGTGTTCCATTTTTCTTCATCTAATTTGTTCATTTTATCCAACTTTGAAAGTTTATTTTGTTGGAATCTATTTATGTTTCCATCACTAATTACGTGTAATGATGGTTTATTGCTCATCACTCCCTATGTATTCATTATTACATTCATTAAGTCTTACTGTTAAATGTCATCTCACAACATTTTTTTTTCAGAGTTGGGCCTTATAATATAACTCCATTTTTCTGACCTTAGTAATTAGTAATATTAGTAATATATTATATAACTTACCAAAATGTCAGAAGCAAACGTGCATGTGTATTTCTTTGATGAAAAAGACAAATTATTTAAGTGTTACTTATAGGAATAAGATTAATTACATTTATTTTAGGAATTTATTATTTAATATTTAAATTTAATGTAATTTCTATGTAATATGTATTTTTCTTTGTTATTTTAACTTTAATCTGTCGTGTATTTTATATTTTGCAATGTTCACCTTCTTCATTTTCTTCTTCAAAAAAATTTGGTAACTAATTCTTAGTAATTTTTTTAAACCATAAATTAAATCACAAAAAAAAAATAACAAATTTATTGGCTTTGATTTTCATTCCATATGATTTTATGAACAAAATATAAATTATAATATTAACAAATTAATGAATAAAATGAAATAATATTGGTAATTAAATGGAAACTTAACATGAGTTATACAATAAATTATTAATTTAAAAAGGTGTTTATATATTTTTATTAATGTCAATTGAATTATTAAAAACTTTGTATTTCTTAGACAATATCTAAAATTATTAAATAAAATTTCTAAATTTTTTAAAATCCTAAATAAATAAAAATCCTGAAATTTTTAATATCATTTTTAAACCAAATTTTGATTCAAAATTCTAAATATATCCATATCCTAAATTATTTAATGTCATTCTTGAATAAAAATATAAAATTAATAAAAATTTTAAGTTTTTCAAAATCATAAATAAATACAAATCCTAAATTGTTTTATATCCTACTTAAATAAAAATCTAAAAGAAATAAAAATATCTAAAATTTTTAAAATCAAAATTATTTAATTTTCTACTTAAATAAAAATCCAAAACAAATTATATTCCAAATTTATTCAAAATCGTAAATAAATAAATACCTAAATTATTTAATATCATACATAAATAAAAATTTGAAATAAATTAAATTCATAAATTATTTAAAATATTAATTATTCAAAATCTAAAATAAATACAAATCTAAATTATTTAATGTCCTACTTAAATAAAAAAATTTAATAAATACAATTTCTAAATTATTCAACCTTCTAAATATACAAATTCTAAATTATTGAATATTCTACTTAAATAAAAATGTGAAATAAATAAAAATTCTAAATTATTCAAAATCCTAAATAAAATGTGAAATAAGATTGTTTTTGAAGGAGAGGTTAACATAACAAATAATGAAATTTGGGTTATCCAAATTTTAAGATGAATCATTTTTTACCTGTTTATACATACATAATTGTATATATATATATATTAATTATATGAATTATATTTTTATACAGAAAAGTAAAAGAAAACGCATCAAATAAATCAACAAAACTTGGGGTGGGATGAAATAATTTTATGTTGAATAACTTCAAAGAAGACAATAAGATTGTTTTTGAAGAAAAGGTTAACATAACAAATATTCGGGTTATCCGAATTTTATGATGAGTTCTTTTGTACATAACTGTTTATTGTTACTTACTTTCCTCGAATATTTTTTCAGTTTGTTATACTTAAATTATTTATTTATGTGTATTATTTATGTTCATGGATTGTTTAGATTAATTTTGGTATGTTTAGGCTTTTTTATTTATTCGCATATGGTAATGGTTATTTCTTATATATTTGTAATTTGTAATTTTTTTATTTATTTACAATTACATTTATTTATATTTAATTATATAAATTATATTATTATTTATAATAGGAAGAAAAAACGTGTCAATTAAATAAAAAAAACTTAAGCGAGATGAAATAACTTTTGTAGGTTAAATAGTTTCAAAGAAAGTGATAAAATTGTTTTTGAAGTAGAGGTTAACCTACCAAATAATTAAATTCAAGTTACTCGTCTTTTAGGATGTTACATGACGGTTTATTGTTACTTTCTCAAGATTTGTGTCAGTTTATTGATACTTGAACAATTTATTTATTTATTTATGCGTATTATTTATCTTTATGCATTGTTTATATTAATTTTAGTATGTTTAGTTTTATTTATTTATTTGTATATGCTGATGTTTATTTCTTATATATTAATATTTGATTTGTATTTTTTTTATTTTCTTATTAATATTGCGCCAAATAAATCAATGAAACTTAGAGTGGGATGAAATGTTAAATGACTTCAAAGAAAGCGATAAGATTATTTGTGAAGTAGGTGTTAACATACTAAATTATTAAATTCGAGCTATACACCTTTTAGGATGAATCATTTTTTTTACATAAGTGTTTATTGTTACTTACTTTTCTCAAAATTTGTATCAGTTTGTTACCTACTTAAACAATTTTTTTTAAGTGTATTATTTATCTTTATGCATTGTTTATATTAATTTTAGTATGTTTAGTTTATTTATTTATTCGTATATGTTGATTTTTTTTATATATTAATATTTGATTGTAATTTTTTTTCCCATTTACATTTATATAATATATATATAATTATATAAATTATATTTTTATACAAAATAGTGAAAAAAAACACGTCAAATAAATCAACAACACTTGGAACGAAATGAAAGAATTTAAGTATGTGAAATGATTTCAAAGAATGCGATAAGATTATTTTTTAAACAGAGGTTAACATACCAAATTATGAAATTCGAGTTATTCCCCTTTTATGATGGATCATTTTTTTATATAACTGTTTATTGTTACTTATTTTTTTAAAACTTTGTGTCAATTTGTAGATAGTTGAACGATTATAAAATTATTCAAAATCTGAAATAAATACAAATTTAAAATATTTAATGTCCTGCTTAAATAAAATCTGAAATAAATATATCAAAAAATGGAGGAATTTTGGTTATTTTTGAACAATTTATTTATTTACGTGTATTATTTAAGTTTATGTGTTGTTTATATTAATTTTAGTATGTTTAGTTTTTTTTTAATTATTTGTATAAGGTGATGTTAATTTCTTATGTATTAATATTTTTTTGTATTTTTTTATTTATTTTCTTATTTACATGTGTATTTATATATATAATTATAAAATTTAATTATTTAAGTTTATGCATTGTATTAATTTTAGTATGTTTAGTTTTGTTATCCGTTTGCATATGCTGATATTTATTTCTTATATATTAATATTTGTTTTGTATTTTTTGTATTTATTTTTATTTATTTTTTTACTTACATTTACAATTTCATTTATATATACTAGCGGGAACACAGGCGTGCCTGTGTATCCGCATTTTTTAGTTCTGTTTCTTTAGTATTTTTTTATTATTCAAAAACAATTTATCTTAGTAACATTAAAATGAGAAGTTAAATAGTATACCGTTAAAAGAGTAGTGTGTATCCGCATTTTTTATTTCTCTTTCTTTAGTATTTTTTTATTCTTCAAAAACAATTTCTCTTACTAACATTAAAATGAGAAGTTAAAGAGTATATAGTTAAAAAGTAGGTTAAAAAAATAGTGGAGAGCGGTAATTAAAAGTTACATATGGTAAAGAGAATGAATGAATTTTCAAAATTTAAAATTTAAAATTACTATTTGAATTCAAAACCGTCTCTCAAGGTAGAAAATAATTAAATAGAACTTGGGTTTCATATTTTTTTTATAATTTTTAATATTTTATTAATTATGGGTAAAAATATATGTATTTGGTAATAGTTAAAATTTATTTAAAACTACAAACTCAACCGAAAAAATAATTAAATAGAATT
>Ga0123342_1008058_pt1 | contig 13512 bp, 7 predicted proteins | sample Turbeawhitnodule_FD_89960 | JGI IMG/M metagenome (GOLD analysis project Ga0123342, IMG submission 89960) | Root nodule microbial communities of legume samples collected from Mexico - Turtle bean Mexico white nodule | ecosystem: Host-associated > Plants > Roots > Nodule | place: Mexico: Nepantla...
ATATATATATATATATATATATATATATATTATTTTTGCTTAATTTTATTTGTCACTTGCACCTGTGGCAAACAGAAAAATGGCAGTTTAGGATTCATATTGAACTAGTTTTGACTTGCTGATAAAGTAAAATCTGCTCTTCCAAAAAACGAAAGTTGAAGTAAACTTGGCTTTTCGCTTGCTGTACATTTTTTTAATGTATAGCCACTTGATTTTGTGTTCCATATTTTGCTCATGAAGCTGAAACATGGTATTTTCATTGCTTCAGGCGTAACCATAGGACCTATATATTAAATTTATGGACAAATAAAAGAATCTTGCTGGATATACTTCGAGCTTTGCTTGTTACTACTGGGAATCCTTTAGGTTCACATGTTTCGTGGCTCTAAGGTGATTTTTAGGTATACTTTTGACTTTTGAGGGATTTTTTATCTGCCCCAGCCCCATTCAAAAAAGAAGAAGAGGAAAGGAGAAGTGCCAGAATCACTATGCGATGTTGCATTGCTACATCTTTTTTCTGGCTTTGTTTAATCTTTTGATACTCTTCGTTGTTTCTTATTTTTGGTGCTTCTGTGTATTGTCGTGGCGTTGTGATTTGGAGAGATCCCCGCGGAAATGAGTAAAGGATGATAAAAAATTACATACATGTATCAAAACTCAAAGGTGTTTAAAGATCATTATTTATATTTTACCAGTTTTTGTTCTAAATTGTCCATGAATATCTGGTTGCTGCTGTTCTTTACGTTATGCAAGTATTAGATTCTCCACAGTCCACCCGTTTTGGTTCTTCGGTGAATTATATGCTCACTAGATCAGAGAAAAACAAGAGCAGAGGTTATATTTATATTTATGATGTTTAAGATCTTCTTTATTATCTTGATATTAAGTTAAACAAAATATTATTTTTATCTTAGGAACAATCTTTCATTCAACAAGTTAAAAAAATTATTAAACTGAGATCTACTAAGATTTTCACATTGAAGTAAAATTTACCATAAAATTTTGAAAGTGATGTGGCATGAAATTAATTAAGATTAAAATTCAAAAAATCCAACATATCTTAGCAAGTATTTGTTATTCATTTTGTTTTAAAGCTGAATTGACTTAATTTTGAACCATTCAATGTGATTGAAATGTATGCATTGTAAGTTGTATATGCGTACGAGTTTGACTAGTGTAAAATCAAACAGGTCGTGGATCAGTTTTGTTAATCATGGAAAATTTTGCAATAAACTACAGTGAGTTTTTTAACTAACGTTAGTACTTTTTAATACAAATTTATATATTAAGACTACCGGTGGACAGATTATGAAGTGAACAAATTTTGATTTTATAATTTAAAAATTGTTGGATTTGGTATTCTGTTTTTAAAATTTACGTATACTTGAGCGTTGGGATACTCGGAGAGGGAGGTGGTGACGTGGATGGCAGTTGCGCAGGAGCATGTTAAAGACACAAACATTAGTTTTTGTAGTTAATGTGTTATTGTGCTTTTAAAAAAACAAATCAAGTATTCATATCTTCAAATAAAGAAACATTTTGAAGTGAAATTTATTTCGTCAGTAAATATTATATTTTTCATAAATAAGAGCACCGAAAAGAAATTTATCACTCTTCAAGAAATTCTTTAAATAAACTGGATGGGTTTGATCCTTTGAACACCGTGTTTATCTATCGTTTCTCCATCATTTTTGTTTTGTTTAGCTATCATCTTCATTTCAATGGACTCAAATCATTCAGTCGTTCTCTACCCCAGTGAATTAGGATATCCCTGGACAGAAGAAAAAAAACATCATCATTCAATGGTGAGAGGTGCTTTCATCTTCAATTCATGATTTCGTTTCTTCTGAAGAAGGAGATCTATGAGGCTGTTGAGTGCGATTTCCGGGTCTTGATCCAGCAAAAACTGCTCCCCCACCTCTGCAGGAGTGACATTGATGGTCCCAAGAAACTTCTCAATTTGAACAAAAAGTGGGTGCTCTGTGATCCCAAGGTAATTGGAAGCCAGCATTTTGAACCCACCAGGGGTGCAGTAGGTCATGTCAATGTGCACATCCATGCGCCCAGGGCGCAAGAGAGCAGGGTCCAATTTCTCCTTGTGATTCGTGGTGAACACCATGATCCTCTCATCCCCACAACTTGACCACAACCCATCCATGAAACTCAGGAACCCCGATAACGTGACCTGTAATTCAAAACCATATGTTGATGCTTGAAAGAAAGTGTATAAAATTGACATTGGATTATACCTGGGGTGGTGGTGGATTGTGAAATGAGTGGGAATGGGGTTGTGATGATGCAGGTTTTGCAAGCCTGTCCTGCAATTGAAGGGAACAATCAATGTCTTCCACAACAAGTATGGAACGGTTCCTGGTGGCCATCAGCAACTTCCTGAGATCAGAATTTCGCCTAACAGAGGTGAGTTCCAAATCATAGACATCAAAATTCAGATAATTGGCCATGGCAGCAATCAAACTCGATTTCCCAGTACCAGGGGGACCCGAAAGCAAGTACCCTCTCTTCCACGCCTTCCCAACACTCTTATAGAAACCCTTCCTCTCCACAAACCTATCCAAATCCCTAATTATCATCTCCTTCAATTCCCAATCCATAGCCACTGTCGCCAACGTCGCAGGGTGCTCAAGATTCACGCCCTGCCACAAATCCCCCCTCCCTCCCATCCGCATCCGCTTGTCCTTCACCGTGAAGAGCCTCAGCGTCTTCCTCCGCTCGCGCGCCGCCTTGGCCTCCTCCATCACGCGCGGCAAATACTCCGACAGAACCATCTCCCGGTGCTTCTTGTGGAACCGCACCTCGAAGAACCGCACCTCGGAATTCGATTTGTGGCGTCCGGCCACGAGCTTCCACCGGAACGGCACGCCGTTGAAGGAGTCCGTGATCTCGTCGTTGCCGTCCATCAGGAGGGACACGTGGCGCGATCTCGAAGGCATCGTGGCGCGGAAGCGTTTCGCGTTCGGCGCCTCGTGCGGCTTGAGGTAGAGCTGCGCCGCGGCGAAGAGCGGGTTCGGAGCGAACTCGTGGAACTGGTCGATGACGAGGGTGAGTTCGGAGGTGAAGGAGAGGAGTTTGGAGAGTTTGGAGTAGAGGTAGTGCTGGAGCTCCGGTGGAATGTAGTTGCGGGTGAACGAGCGGAGGAGCATCACGGTGGCCGCCACGGACGCCGCCGTGGAGACTACGTTTTGAAATTTGGGAGTCGTCATTGGGCCTTAATTGGGCCGGTGTAAGAATCGGTAAGTCAAGAGAGAAAAATATTGATGAATATGAAATCTGAAACTATGAACTGATGCAATTAAGAATCATTGATTTGATTTGGTGAGTCTACTTGTTTTGATTATTGTTTTCTCATTGCAATTTCTTCGTTGACCGTGACTTCTACTAACAATAACAAAGTCTTCTTTCCCACAGTTGCAGGAAACTTCTTTTGAGCTTCACAGCATTTCAGTGGAAGGTATGCTACACGCGGGAAATTTACGAAACTGGTGCAATTTCTCACTCTTTCTTTTTATGAAAATGAGTAATTTAAAAAAAAAAAAAAACTACAAAACAACCTTACATAGGATAAAATCCTTCTTACATTATACGGTATTGTTAACTGTGGTCAAACCAAGGAAAAAGTGAAGAAGGAACCAACAAAATATCTCACACTTGTGTTCTTAAGGAATCAGTGAGCCCACATAAAATGAAAGTAAAGCATCATCAGATATTACACTGATATCATAAAACTATACAATAATTAGTATACTATTTTTTCTACTTTCTTTTCACTATATTATTTCACACTTTTTATCTCTCTTTTTTGCATATTATATTGCATGTTTTCTTTTGCCTTTTATTTTTGCAATTTGTTGCATATTATATCTAGAATCAAAAAAATGCCAAACATCATGCAAAAGCAGAATATCTATTGCTACTCCTAGTGACATTACATGGTGGTGACTGGCATATTGAGCTTCTGCATAATTAAATAATGCTTCTCCCAATACCTAATTATATTCTATACTTAAACTCTTATACCTTCTATTTTTCTTTCCTTCAACCATTTTTCTCAATAGATTTCATTAAAATATAATTTCGATTAGTAACACATTAGTTTTTAATTTCTACATTTTTTTTAAAGTTGTTTTTACGGGATTGAGATGTCCTAGACATAACTGAAAACATCTCAAACATGTAAGGTAGTCATTACTATTATGCAGTACAAAATAATTTTTTAGAATTATTAACTGATCGTATGTATGAATCCTATTAAGTGATAATATATATAATTTATATTAATATACAAGTACAAAAAAAAAAAATTATACTAGTACTAGTACGAGATTCTATTACGTGATACAAAATTATATATTTATAAAAAAAAATTATCTTCTAACCTATCCTAGGGATTTATATTAAAGTATATGTCTCACCTTTCAAAAATATTTACTTATGTGAAACATAACACGATCATAATAGGCCAAACAATAGGTAAATATAGGATAAGCTAATGATTCAAAAATAATGACTAACAAATAATATCATTACATAAAAAACAAAATGTCATATGTAATAAATAAAATAAAATCAATATATCTTTCGAAAGACAATGTTGTTGTGTCCATACTTAAAGACTAATATTTGTTGGTCAAATTGGGGTAGACCACTTTGTTGGTACTCCCAATCAACCCAATTACCCTATCCACAAGGTAAGACCACTCTTGACACTATTCTAGTATAGTCTACCTCAGTGTAATTTCATAATATATCTTTAGCATCTTTTCATAGACTCTTCATCACCTAATACCACCACAGTCACCAATGCAATTTGAGATTTCATTGAAATTGTTATAGCATAACTCACCACATTAATTATAAATTATACATTTTCATGTACTACAACACCTAACTATTACGTAAATAATTATTTTTTATTTAAATTTGGGAGTATTAATAAGAATTTTTTCTTATAAAATATTAATTATAACATAACTTCATCTGTTTTATATTTTTAATAATTATTTACAATATATTTAAAAAATATATAAGTTTTACAACAATACAAATTTTACATTAAGATAGAAGATCCATATATTTTATAAGATATTAAAACTAAGTTTTTCATGACTGAAAATTTTAAACCCTAAACCCATCTAAATCAATCTAAATCAGAAACCTAGATATGATACTCAATCTGATATATCGGAAAAAAATGTTTTCACACGAACGTCTTTATTAAAAATAGTTTATTCTTAAAATTAATCTTATAATTTGTGTCTTTTCTTCTGCTATAATAGTACAGTCCTTAAAACAAAATACATCATAAAAATAAAGAAGTTGGGAACTTTGGCGGCATGAAACAATATCCTTAAAAGAAAATAGATAAATAGAGAAATAGACATAGAAATATATTCTTAAAAACTTAAATACATTAGGAGTCGAAACCAGAGAATAGCATCTATTGTCATGTTTTGTCTCTCAGGGGAAGTCCCCTCATCTCCACACTATTCTCACTATTCTCACATCTCAAGAATCAGAATACCCCTTTCCCATCAAAATCACTTTTTTTTCATTTTCTCTTAATATTTTCTTGACCTACCATACCAACATGCATCTAAACCATTAATTACACTTCACTTTTATCTTCTTATTTAATACTTTATTTACACACTTTTTCAAATATACATATATTCTTTTACAGTAAATAATAATCTTCTTCTCTTCGAATCCTCTGTTCCCTAGCAATGAAAGCCTCCACAGTGCGGCGAAACTCCTCGTTGCTCATCCCATCTTCAGGCCGCGCCACTTCTTCTACAGCAACACCCTCAATCTTCTTCCTTCCCTTTTCACTCTCACTCTCACACCTACGCATCACACCACGTCGTTTCTCCCTCTCACACCTTCTATAACCCTTTTCCAAACTAATTTTCGCTTCCCCTGTTTTCATCCTCTGTTTCTTTCTGCTATACTCTGCCACAACTGTTTCTTGGTTTTTCGTTGTGTTTTGAATTAACTCTTGGTAGAGATTAGGCTCCTGGACAACGTTGTTGCCCTGAGCGGAGAACTGAGCGAAGAGTGCGATGATTATGATGTTTCCAATGAGGAAAACAAAGCGAGGACTGTTCATGAAGAGTGACAAGTCTCTGAAGTACTCGCCAGAGTTTCTCACTGCAACTGGGAGCTGCATGGAGAACCTTGAAACCAAGACCAAAACCGCACACACTTCGATGATACGTAACAAGCTCGCCACCCTTCGAAGCTTGCGGTGTTTGAGGATGGCGTTGGCTTTCTCTGCTTGGAGGTTATTGAAACTGAAGGAGTCCATTGCTTGAAGGGTTGATGCAGAAACAAACAACAACAACAACTCGTGCTATGTGCTTCACTCAAAAGGGAATAAAAATTTGTCTATGGCAATAAAATATGTATGTGATGTTGCAGACAACAGTGAAGAAGCTTCTGCAGTTGGAAGCATGGATACAAAGGAGACAGGGGAAGTGAATGCAATGTGTGAACTCTGTTTGAACAGAGAACAGAATGGTTCTGTTTGGTGCTATGAAGTTGTGCTATTCCTTCTTTATAGAGCAGAATCCAAACTTTTAACAAAATAGTAAAATAAAAATCTCTCAATATTCCATTATCTACTTTTTTTCTATCCCTTCACTGTGTATGTATGAAATTATCTTTACCTTTTTTTCTTCACGTCATGTCAAATTTATGATTTATATCTAAGTTAAGATTATTTTAAACAGCTTATTTTTTTTTTCCAAAACTTCAAATAACCATAACATTATACTAATAATATACTATATAGTTTTTAGTTAACAATGATGAATATTTTGAACAAATGGAAGAAAACACCAAAACTCTTTCGTATTAAAAAATATTAATATACTCTAATAGTCCTCGTGTTTAAGTTTACGTGATATAATATAATTTTAAAATTATTTAATTTTTTCACGTGTATATAGTATATTTTAGCAAAAAAAGTATTAGTATGAACCTATGAGTATTCTAATTTATATATGTACCAAATATTGGTCAAATATATTTTTATAAAAAATATTACTAATTATATGTCACCAAGTGAGTGAAAAAAATATTTAAAAAAAAAAGCATCATCACATATTCTCTTATACTCTGAATTATTTCTGAATTATTTGTGGAACTTGGAATATTCTTCTTTCTAAAACGTCTTTGGACTGAGAGGAATAACTTGACGTGGATATTGATGGCTTTCAGTTATACTGTGACAATTGGCAATATTTAAATAAGGTGTTGTTTGTAGAATCCCTTCTAAACTTAATAAAGTGAAAAAAAAATAATTATGAAATATTATAAACACTTTTACTTAACTCAATAAAAAAGTATTTATTCATGACTCAGAGATAATAACAAAAAGACTGCAACACCAAAATAATTCACCCTCATTCATTTTTAAATAAAAACTTTCATTTTAGGAATCACAATGCAACTTGAGATCTCAGTTAGGCTGACACATGAAAAAAGTATTATTAAATAAAATACAAAAATGATACATAGATAGATTATATCTATTCATAAAGAAGTCTAAGAGCAGACAAGATGAAAACTTATTATATCAATGAAAAGTTTTTCTATGAATAAATCATAAATTAGTCAACTTATCAGTACACGAATTTCTTTCACGAAAACTATGAGTAACCCTAAACCTAATTTTCCTAAAGTAATTAAGACAAGTATTCAATTAATTAGGAAACATCCAAGAAATATTTATCCTAATAGTCAACGCAGCACGAACCAAAACATAATCACCCTGATATTATTTATTACCTAAATTGTTTATAAAAGGAGATGTATTATTTGTTAAATTAAACATGGCTTATGGTAACGACAAAAGACGAGAAAAAATCATTTTCATAAAATATTGTTATATTTTTGTTAATCATGTGAACATAAAATTGACTAGATTTATCTATATGGAATTAGAAATGATTATTTAAGAAACAAATAAATAAAAGAAAAATCATATTAGTGTTTTAAGTGAAACATAGTGTGAAATTTGTTTATGAATTTTTTGGGTGGAAAGATTTGTTAAATCCAAGTAGGTGGTACTCAATGAAAAGACAGAAGAGTCAAACACTGTTTCTACACGCCTTACCCCTTTGGTCTTCTTTCGAATCTAGGTTAATTTTTTCAATTATTGAAATAGGTAATAATAATAGTAATGTAACAATTAGGATAATAATATTTTTATATTTATTTATAGTATTATTGTTTTAATACAATATTAATTATAATAATAACAATAATATATATCGTATATAAAGAGAATTTCTTACAAATTTGTTTGTATTTTATCTTTATTAATATTTTATTTTTTATTTTTTAAATATTTACTAAATAATTAATTATTTTTATAATTACTAAATCGTTAATTATTTTTATAATTAATTAAAAATTATCATTTTATTTTATTTTTAATACTAATATACTGTCATTTCGTAAAAAGTTAACAATTTTAAATGTTAGATGTGAAATAATTTAGGAATAAAACAGAGTTTTACCAGTGAAGTAGTTTTTTTACATATATTTATTTTCCTTAAAAATTATAATTTTTATCTTGTTATTATTTGATTTAATTATTATTTTTCCTTATCTTTTCTTTATAAAAAAAAATATGAATATAATAATAAAATAAAAAAAATGTAGATACACAAATATTTTTATCTGCGTTTCCAATAATAATAATAATAATAACAATAATAATAATAGAATAAAAATAATGGTACTAAACCGGAAATCGTGTTTTCAGGTTTAATTTTATATAACAAAATTAGATTGGAAATTCTACTTGAAATGAAAAAACAACTTTTTTTCATAAAATGAATATAAAATTTTACGTATTTTTTATTTTATGATTTTTTTTATCTAGTAATTCTAAAAGAAATTACACTAACCAAAAGGTTGAACACAAATAATTAATGTACTAAAAAATTCAATTATTCTATTGACATAGTTTAAGTTTTATATTATTTAAAATATTTTTTAAAATACTTGAGGCTATAACAATTAGATATTGATAGTATATTCTTAAATTGTGAGTTATTTGAGGAACCACACATGGATATTGACAAGGATTGCAAAACAAAACACGAAAGTATTGTCTTGCAAGTTGAATAAATCTATATAGAGTGAGATATGCCTCTAGACAATTTTGCAGGTTCTTATCGAGAGTAGTTGAACATGGTTTTACACAATTTAAAGATGATTACTCTTTGTTCACCCATGGTTATGACTCTTCTTGGTCATTTTGTTGGTATATGTGAATGACATCATCTTAGAAAATCATTATTCTTCTTGTGTTAACAACGTACAATTGATATTGAACTCCTCATTCAAATTAAAAATCCTTAGTCCTCTTAAATATTTCTCAAACTTAGAATTTGCCAAATTCAGTAAGTCAAAGAAAATACATTTTTCTTGCCGATAATATATATATATATATATATATATATATATATATATTCTTTTGTTTGATGATATTGATTTTTTAAGTAGCAAATCGTTTACACTACATATGACTCATAATTTAAAACTTAGCCTCAATGATAGTGATCATATTGAGGATCCCTTTGTATATAAAAAATTAAAATGAAAGCTTATGTATTTAACTATTTCTAGAGAAGACAATGAGAACATGAATAATCAATTGACCACACATTCAAATGCAGTCCATCACTTTACGAAACTTGAAATCTACTATAGGTCATATTATTTTTTCCCTCGATCAACTGCAAATGTCATCTCTCAACATATATTGATGAACAACTCTTTAGACATTAGGAGATTAACAATTACCTTTTGTATTTTTTGTGTGATTCTCTTTGATTTCTCGTAAGGTTATAAAACAAGGTACTACGTAAAAAATATTGGTTGAATTAGAATATCATAACTTATTACCAATGATCAATAAGTTGTTTGACTACAACAATTACTCAAACATTTTAAAGTTTTAATTAACACAATTATTATGTGACAACAAACCTAACATGTACCTTACTCTTAATCACTTTCATTATGAGAGATCCAAACATATAGACATTGATTATTATTTTATGCGTGAACTCCTTCAAAGATAATTTTTCACTCTCATTCATTCATGTTAACACTTAACACCAAATAACTCACGTATCTACAAATGATCTTTCTTACTATTGCTTTCAATACGTTGGATAAAGTTAAAACTTCCAAAGTGGAAATTATTTATAAATACAGTAGAAATAGAAAGTGATATCAAAGTGTAAGTTTTAGTTTTGCATCGCAAAAGAAATTTTTGTATGTAATCTAGTCATAATCACGGAGTGGTGAGAAAAATAAATTGATTATGAAGGAAATAAATGGAAAGTTGAAGAGTTGTTTTTTTTTATAAAAAATAAATGTAGGTGCACCTAAATTAAAATTAACATTCATCACAATTAAAATATCACTTAAATATTTTTATACTATTTAAAACTCTGAATAATTTAGAGGTATAATTTATACACAGGTGCATGTACAATGCATACCCTTAATTTCTTCCAATAAATGGGTGAATGAGTTAAAAAATTGGAATAAATTTGATGCGACATCAATGTCTGAAATTGAAAAACTCATTCTTAGGTTGTGTATGATATTTTAGAGTTATGTTGTGGATATGGTTCCAGATTCTGCATTATTGAAACCAGGTCCTTCCCACGGAATCAGTGAAACGATGGGTAGCATTATAGAGATTGCTGTTCCCTTCAACCATCACTTCTCTCTCTTATTGCTTGCTCCAACCAAAGAGGATGAAGGATAATGCTTCTCAGTATAAAACAAAACCTCAAACTACTTTGATCTAAAACTTTTTAATACATAAACAATTATTCTGTTAACTTCTGTTTAAAGTCTGCAAAATAGTTTTTAACTTTTTTGTATTTAAGTTGTATCACTCCAAAATTCAATTAAACTTGTTTAGGGGACAAAATGGTTATAAGATTAAGAAAAAATTTGTTGAAAATCTTACATCGACTAAGGATTAAGATATTTCATAGTATATATGTGAGTGTAAATATTACCTTATAAACATATGGTTTTATGAGGTTGAGTTAGACTTAAAATTTACATCTTAATATAATATCAAAGTCATTTCGAGTCTATTATAGCGATTGCTTGTTGGACTTATTTGTCATTCGCTATCAGACTGTTATCAGACCATCGACTAGAGATTAAAATATTTTATAGTATATATGTGAGTAAAAATCTCATTAAAACAATTTTATGAAATTAAGTTATGCTTAAAGTCCAGAAGAAGAATTTCAATAAAAATAATATGATAGAATGATTAACTTGTTCAATTAGTATCTTGATCGAGTATACTAGAAAAAAACTCGTTTAATCAAAACATAAATATTAAAATTAAGTGAAGTTAAGTTGGTGTGGATAGGAATTGGTAAAATTTGTTTTCAAGAATACTTTCTTGTGTTAACAAATTTTAAAAGTTGAAGTTTTCGAATTTTTAAATATCTTTTTAAGCATGATTCTTCAAACTCATGGTTAAAATAAAAATAAAAATAAAAATAAAAATAAAAATAAAAATAAAAATGTATATCTAAACTTTAGTTTTCCCAGAGTCAACTTTCTTTATGCGAAGACAGAAAAGTAGTATAAAAAAAATGTCCACAACTATTTTAAAATAAGTTACGTTTATCTTTCTTCGAACCTATACTAAACAATACTCATATTTTTTAAAATTTTAAAATAAATATTATTTTTATGTTTTTAATAAAATAATAGTGACATTTTTTAATTTTTTAAAAATGAATATATATATTTTTCATAATATTAGTTATACTTGTTTTTTTTTTATGTTTTTAATAGAGTGATATCTACTATTTTATTTCTTTTATGATTTTTATTGTTCCATTTTAGTGATTTAATTTGAAATAAATAAATCAACCAAGTAAAAATTATCAAGTGTACGAGATATACTTTTAACCAAAAGAAAAACAAAATATCTTTAAGAAATCTGAAAAAAATACTGAATTCATATATATATATATATTATTTAAAAAATATCGATATACTCCGTTTTAGGATTCTACTCACACATTTTTTTCTCATTTTATGTATTCAGTACTTAGATGAAGGTCATGAAATATATCTTAATTGTTAAAAAAAGTAACAATAAGTTGATATTTTAATACACTGATTTTTTTTAACCAATATACAGTACACAAAATTCAACATAGTTTTCTATTTTTTTAATGCTTATAACAACAGCTAAAAATACAGTATGCTATAGTTTTAGATAGTTAAATATAATTAAGAGCTAATATGTTTTTTTAATATTTTTTTTAAATTGATAGTAAAAAAAGAGAAAAAAAAATCAGTGTAATTTGTTCAATATATCAAACCGTTAATATATGATTATTAATTATTAAGTTTTATGATTTGTGGTGTGACCAGTCAAATATTGGATCTATCTATCAAAAACAAAATCTTGGGTTTAAAGATGGGCCTGTTGGGCCGAAAGCCCGGGATAAATAAGACATCATGTGTCTCTTATAAGATGTCTAGGGTTTTCAGTGGTTTGTGTTTCCGCCTCTGCTGAAAGAAAGAGTGAAAACCCTATTCTTCTCTGGTACCTAAGTTGCAGCTAATATCATGGTGCGATTTTTGTTTTGTTTCTCTGCAAAGTCTCTGAAAATGTTTTCCCTTTCTTTCCTTAATCCATGTGAATTGTGATTGACTTTGTTGGTTTTTGCTTGCAGGCTCCAAAGAAGGATAAGGCTCCTCCACCTTCCTCCAAGCCCGCCAAATCTGGCGGTGGAAAGCAGAAGAAGAAGGTTCGTTTCTTGTCAAAGTTTTATTTTTTCTTAGTATAATTGTTGTCTGGTCCATTTGGTATTTATGGGTCAGCGTCATTACCTTTATTCATCGTATTCAAGAACTATGTTTTTTTGTGTGTATTTGTGCGATTAATGCTATACAAGGGATGTGTATGTGATGTTTTGGTGGAATTTGTGTTCAACAGAAGTGGAGCAAGGGAAAGCAAAAGGAGAAGGTGAATAACATGGTGCTGTTTGACCAGGGCACATATGACAAACTACTCTCTGAAGCACCCAAATACAAGCTCATCACTCCTTCCATTCTCTCTGATCGTTTGAGGGTATGTTTTTCTTCTTCTGTTCTGTTAATGTATTTGCGTTAGTTGTTTTGTAGATACCTTAATTTCTAGGAGAGAGGTCGTATCTGTTGATGTTGCTTTGACGCGTTTTCTGTCTTTTGAGTCAATGTTGGTTTTCCGCAATGTTTCATCTGATTGATTTTTGATTGTTAGTTCTGTATTACGATTAATCATTACCCAAGATGAACGATTTCTGGTTTTACTTATTTTATGGATAAATGATTGTTGCTTTTGTCCAGCTTCACGAAAGAACTTGTATAGTGCAAGTGGTAACTGACTAATTGCTTATGAGAAAATAAAGAGGCATTATTCTCTCACATCTCTGAGTG
>Ga0123342_1008059_pt1 | contig 13512 bp, 4 predicted proteins | sample Turbeawhitnodule_FD_89960 | JGI IMG/M metagenome (GOLD analysis project Ga0123342, IMG submission 89960) | Root nodule microbial communities of legume samples collected from Mexico - Turtle bean Mexico white nodule | ecosystem: Host-associated > Plants > Roots > Nodule | place: Mexico: Nepantla...
AATTAGTAATAATTAGTATCATTTTAAGCAAAATTAACTTAACATTTAAAAAAACAAGCTATAAACGAACATCAGTGTCGCTTAAGTAGATGTTAAGCAACATAGGCTTAAGTTTGCAAACTTCAAATCAGTACATATTGCTTACGTGTGGCTTATAGAATGCTTAATTAAAGCTTGGGCAAGTACCACTTATAAAGGAAACAATATCACCTCAAACAACTAAATATCCAAAACCTAACTCGCTTTGGTGGATGAAACAAATGAAAGCCAATATTAATGCATACATAGAGTATTATTGGTTTTAGACGTTACCTCAATCTTAATCCAAATTATCTCTATTATTAGCTCAAAAAAAAAAACTCTAAAAGAACCCACAACAAAATCTATAGAAATGTTCATTTCCAAAATGAATCCAACTCTTGTAATATTGCCTTGACCATGTTGCTTAAGCAAAAAAGTATTCTGCTTAAACGATAATGTAATTCATGTGTATACATCACTTAAGTGGTGTATCTCTCACGTTTAAGTAGGATAATTATTTTTGTGAGTCCTTCGTACACTTTCTCACTTAAGTGTGAGTATAATAATACTTAAGTTAGGTGGTGATTAATGCCAACATTCACACAAATACTTGCTTAAATGTGTTACAAAGATCGCTTAAGCTACCTAACATACATTAGAGTTTTTAATACATTAATTTTTTTTTTTACCATTATGCACTTTAATGTAATTAAAATTTACCAACTACCCTCGCTTAGTTCTACTATTATGCCACTTAATCAACCTCACATAATTGTTGGGGTTTAAAATTTTTAGTAACTAGCTCGTGATCCCTCCAATGTCTATAAATGGTTTTCCACCCATTTTTTATTTCACCACTCTTCTCCTTGGGTGAAACTTTCTCACCAATCTTTTGTTCTAATAAAATTTTCTTACTTTTTTTTTCAAGTCATCTTCGTATTATCTTTATTCTACTACTATATTGAATAATGTTATATGTTGTTTTCTTTATTTCTTACTCTCTTTTTTCTTGTTTGGTATTATTCCTTTTTGACAATGGGTGTGATTTTCATCTTTTTCTCCAACTGCTTTTTTTTTTAAAGAAAGATGGTTCGTCCAACTGTAAAATATTATCTGCTTCAAATGTTCATTGTTAGATCAGTAAGATTCACTCAAACGCTTAAGTGTACTACAACTCTCAATTAAACGATTTTCGTCACTAACACAATTTTATGATAGCTTCGTATATAAAGATATAATATTCTCATCACAAAATTCGTTACATATATTTATAAAACAAAATTTGTCACAAAAATTAACTTCTCGTGACAAAATTTATTATTTTTTTAATATAATATTCACACGTCTCCAATCACTAATCATTATTAATTTATCACATATAACATAAATTTATCAAGTAAATAAGATAATTAACTATTTTTGTCAATTGTTCATATAAACAATAACTAAAAATATATCAAATAATTTATATAATAATATTTATATTTTTTTTATGAGTCATTTAAAATACATCATAATTGGCGGATAAAGTCAAATTAAAGTTAGCATCTTGGAAAGGTAAATCTCTTAGCATAATGGGTCGGATTCAGTTGATCAATACGGTGATTACGGGAATTCTAGCATATAACTTTAATTTGTATAAATGACCTTGTTTCTCTTCTTATGCAAGTTGAGCAGTGGTGTCGAAATTTTATATGGACTGGAGATATTCTAAATAAAGGCATAACTATTGTTAATTGGACTACAATTTGTTCTCCCCTTGAGAATGGAGGTTTGAGGATTTTAACCTTCACCATGAAAATAATGCATATCTTCTTAAGCTTGCTTGGAACTTTGCTTATAGCAACAGGTCTTGGTCTTTGGTTTTGAAAGCCAGGGTTTTTAAATCAAAATACGAGTTTAAAATGGTTTATAGATCCTCATCTCTTTGGCCTGGAATTAAGTAGTTTTATTCTACTATACTTGATTATACTTCTTGGATTGTTGGTACAAGTTCTTTTATTAATTTCTAGAATGATAAATGATGTTCTACTATTCCTTTAGCACATATTGCAGGGTTATCTGATGGTATTAGCATTCCGGATACAGTTTTTCAGTTTTGGACATGTCGTGATTGGAATATTCCGTTGTCTTTACAACAGATGCCTCATCTTTTTAGTCATATCATGGTTAGGACAGATTAGGATGTTCCTAATTGGATTCTAGATGAGTCTAGTCGGTTCACTCTTAAATCGGCTAGGACATTTTTCTTGGAACTAGGAGTTCCTTGTAGTTGGGGTAAATTTATTTGGTCTTCAGATATTCCACCTTCCAAAACTCTTGTCCTTTGGAAAGATTTTCATGGGCGGCTTCCTACAGATCAACATATTTAAAATAAAGGTCTCCATATTTGTTTTATGTGTACGCTTTGTGAAAAGCATGAGGAATCTATTCATCATTTATTTTTTGAATGCCCTGATGTTTTGTATATTTGGAGTTGGGTTCGGCAGATTTTTCCTACTTCTCATTTCTCTAATAAAGATGATCTTCTTTCTTTTATTAAGAGTGATGGTAGTCCTTTGGTTAAATTGATTAAACTTGTTGTGATAACTTTTTCTATTTGGATGTTATTGTGTATGAGGAATTATGCTCGTTTTCAGGATAAGATTGAGGTTTCTAGGGCTATTTCAGTTATTAAACATTTAACTTGTCTAGTGGGAAAGTCATCTAAAACTTCAATGAAGAATGATATGATGGATTTCAGTGTGATTAAGTTTTTTGGTATTAATACTCATACTGATAAAGTTCTTCGTCCTCTTCTTGTTAGATGGGAGTTTCCTTCACCAAGCTGGGTTAAAATTAACATTGAAGGGGCTGCTAAGGGTTATCCAGGTCTTGTCGCTTATGGAGGTATTTTCCGTGTGAGTATGGGGGAGTTTATTGGAGCTTTCTCTGCGTTTCTTGACGTTCAGACTGCTTTGGTTGCTGAATTTTATGGAGTTATATATGCTTTGGAGGAAGCTCAAAAGTTGGAACTTACTGATGTTTGGCTGGAATGTGACTCTGCCTTGGTTTGTGATGTGTTTACTACTAAAACAAATGTTCCTTGGATGCTTCGTAATTGATGGAATACTTGTCTTAATTACTGTGAAAAAATCAGGTTTAGGGTTACTCATATTTTCCGTGAAGGGAATGAGTGTGCAAATAAGTTGGCTAATTTAGGATTTATTCATAGAGAATCCTTTCATTGGTATAATAGGTTTCTATCTAGTTTGTTCTTAGAATTCTTTATTAATAGGTATAGTCTACCTATGTATCGTTTTTGTTAACATATGGGTTTTGGTCTAGTCCCCCCATATTTTTGTATTTTCTTTCTTTTTGTTTTATTAATAATACTTTTTTCATGTGATGGCAAATGATTGTTGTTACTTGAGGTGTCACCCTAGCTGAGATGTCAAATAGCATAGCCTAACATGAAAGTTTTTTATAAAAAAAAAATCATTAACTAAAAATCAATTTTAGACACAAAAAATAATTAGTTATTATATCAAATAAATTAGATATTATTTTAAAAACTAAAACATTGGTATCTAAAATAGTTTATATTATTAATAAAATTTATAAACTATTTTTTAAATAATATTTTATTTAAAATCTTAGTAGCTAATTAAATATAAATTTATAAATTTTATGAATAATAAAAATTATTTAAGATACCAATTGTTAGTCTTTAGAATAATATATAATTTAGTTTAATAATTAATTATTATTTTTCCTAAAATTATTTTATTTAATGATTTTTTTAAAATAAATTTTATATTAATATTTAAATATATTATACTTGGTGAACCAAATTCTAATTAGTTATTATTAAAACTTAATGACGGACACCCCACACTTATAATATGTTAGCTCAAAATGTCTATTTTATTTATTTATAGCAATAGAAAATTTATAGGAAGTAAATAGCATGAAAAATAAGTAATGTGACATAAATTAATAGAGAACTCATAAGTAATTAATGTGACATAAATTAATAGAGAAGACAAAGAAAAAGTGATTCAGAATGTAAAAATAGTTACCCAACTGATACATATGAAATAAAGCTTTTGAATAAATATTAATTAGCTTTGCATTTGCATTAAATTTAATTTATTTATCAACAAAATTATTTGAATGGTTATTTTTACATCTATAAAAATTAATTTAAAACATTTACAATGTCTAATTTCCTACCTTAAATAATTTTTTAAGAGCTATAAAAAATAAATTTAATATGAAAAAAAAATAAAGTGTTTAACTAAATATTTCCATATTAAAAAACTTAGCTTTTCTGTTATTTTCTCTAATTCAAAATTAAAAGACAAATCATCATGTTTATGACTTAAAGTTTATTTTTAAGTATCAGTTGGATTAAATGAAGTAATTTAATGAAAGGAGTTTCATATATTCAACAGACTAAAAACTGTTCAAGATCAATATATATATTTACTCTTTCATAAAGACAACATCATTTTTTTTAAAAGATAAAAGTATAAATGTGTTTAAAATTATAAAAAAATCTTTTAAACAATAAAGAAACAAATCGAATTTTAGTAAAATAAAGGTATATTTTAACATTGATATTAGAATGAAGTAATTTATTTTTAAATGTTTTTATTTTAAAAACAAATTAATACTAAAAGTCATTATAAATTTTTTATGAAACTTACCAGATTCCTAAAATATTTAAACTTGAAATCGATTTCTCCACATATAAAAAAATACATGTAATCATTCACTAAAAAATGACATGGTATTTTTTATCATTTAAGATCATCAAATGTTTATCTAAACACGCTTCCCTAATCATCACACTCAATCAAGATGTTTCCTTACCAAATATCTCAGCATCCATATGCTGAGTGTCTCAGTGCTATGTTCATTCAATGTGCTGCTTACAAATAAACACAACTCAACAGCAATTTGTCATTCTCATGACAAATACTTGTTAATTCTGATTAGGATGTTCATAGTTGGCTACCCAACATACCAAATATTTAAGATCAACTACAGAGCCTTATGGTGCTTGCTTTGAACTTTGATGCATAACCACCAAATACCAAATTGCAAATTAATTGAAAGTTTAAGTCTAACACATAAGAAATGAACCATTGAAGACAATAACTTCCTTATTTTTGTCTGAAAAACAAAACATATATGTCCTTAAAGCAAGTGCAGTATGACAATGATCTTATGTCCTTGAGTTGAATATCAACACTGATCTTTATGTACTCCCAAAAACCTTTGTACCTCAATGTTGTTTCTTTTGCTCACTACTGATCTCAGCTTCTGCTTTCTTGGATGCCTTCAAGTTTGTGTACCCTGTGTCAGTTCCGAAAATCCTATACACAAGAAACAACAGAAAAAATTGCATACCACCATCAGCCTTACTAGTGAAACATCTTAAAAGAAAAGCTTGTTTTATATCTTGTATAGTTTTATCTCTATTTTTATAACACCAACAAGACTAATGCTTTTATAAAAAAATATGTGGAACACATACCTGTCCATGTATGTGAAGGTTGAGGAGTAGTTTCCTGACTTGGTGTACAGCAACAGGTGATGATAGTCATGGAAATCAGCTCTGAAAATGAGGATGCAAAGTTTAACAATAAGAACTATAGTGGAATAAATCCAGTGAATGATGCCAAGGAAAGGAACATCACACTCACCCCCCATACAATGGAATGAAATTTGAAAGACTCCATGGAAAATGGTAACCGCAATGCACCTCAACTGTCTCTAGGACTCTCAAAATCATCCATAGCCAGAGAGTCATCAAGTGAGGACCAGTAAGAACAGGACCAATAATGGTAGCAAATCCAAGGAAAAGTATCTCAGCAGGATGAGCATATTCAGAGGTAAGTCCAAAAGGTGTAGCATACCTTCACAAGATAGGAAAAACCTTTTGTAACTGTGAGCAAAACCTTCAAAGGCACAAATGAAAATCAACCCCAGAATATGCATAAAACTTACTCATGGTGAACACTGTGCACAGTTGTGTACAACCATTTTGTGTGTAATATCCTGTGTCCCCAGTAGAATATAAAATCCTCCAATATGAAGTAGAAGACTATTTGGATAAAAATGATTTTCCTGCAAAACCAAAAATAAGATATTTTCATGATTACTTAAAGAAAATAAATGTTAGAAATGTTCATATCGTAATAGCTTTTTATCATGTAACTAAAAAATGTCTACATACAATTATTACTATTATTATAACTACTAAAAGAATGTTTGAAGTACCAGGATGGCAATGGAAGACTGATCTGCATGCCCATGCGCTTAAGCAAAGGATAGGAAATTATCACAACAGGTAGATTGACACCAAAATGGTACAGTATCAAACGACTGATACATTTTTCTTGAGCTGCAGGGCTATTATTTTTTCCCTGCATAAAAGAAGCATTAGAAGTTATATATATTTAACAAACTGATAGCATGTGTGGAAGTGAATCAGAATATTCACATCAAAATGGACACTACTAGTTCTAGCTTTTACTTTTTTCACATCAAAATGACCACTATTAGTTCTAGTTTTTACATTAAGGATGTGATTTATGGCTGTAGAACCATTTTCAAATACACTATATACACTATGAGACGGTCAGGCTTCAAAATGGTGGAAATACAAAAAAAAAGATGATTAATAAGCAGCAAATTAGTGGTCACACATTTGAATTGAGAGAAAAGATTGATTATTATAAAACAGGAAAGAACAAAAGGACCACATATTTGAGGGAAATGTTTTTTTGGTTTTCATTCTCTGTTTTCGTCCTTAATTATACAACTACCATCTTATTTTCAATTTGTTTTCAGTATTTATTTTATTACAGAAAACAGCTTGACTGTTTCATGTACAATCATTTTGATTTCTGTATTTTTAGTACAATATTTTTAAAACAAGTGAAAACAAAAAATGAAAAGAGAAGTGAAGAAACTCTAACTTTCTCCAAAGTAGATAATTATATATATATATATATATATATACACGAAAGGAAAAATTGAGAAATTTTCTATATGTACTCATTGGGAGATTGCAGTCCATGAAATAATTCAACCATAGCAGAAATTAGACATGCATGTGCTGCAAGAGATTCTTTGAACCATTTCTCGTTCAGGGCATAAAGACAAGTAAGAAAACATAAATATGGATGATCAGCCAGAGGGCATTTGGATCCTTTCCTGTTCTTGAACAACATATGATCCTGGTGAAGAGAAAATAAAAATTCATCTTTATCAAATAAGGTCCATCTGGTAGGATCCGAAGTTAAAATTGTATTTTTCTCTCAAACAAAGTCACATCATGGTCAGGATCCAAAACCTTTGAAATCCTCATCATGCAGAACATAGAGAAAAAGAAGATGGAGAGACATTGGAAAATCTGTTACAACTCTCAAACAAAACCACATCAAGTGAATACAAAATTGATTTTCCGACCAAGAAAAACAACAAAGAAGGACAAAATTTCATCCTGTGAAACATGTCCTCAATTTCAATTGTCAAAGACAGAAGAAGAATAAGGTGAAACCTGAATCTTATACTTGCTGAGCCACCTTGACCTCTCCAGCATCATATAAGGAAGTCCAGACAAAAAGAAAACACTTTCATGTAGAAAGAAAGTTCCCAGACAAGCCAATTGAAATTCGCTGAAATGTGTGATCAAAAACTGCAATCACAAGAACATGCAAAATGCCCAATCATCAAACACTAGTTCAAAATTTGGTTGACAAACAAGATTGACATGCAACCAACTTTTGAAGATAACTTTAAAATGAGACATTGTAAAAGAAATTAGAGATGAAGCTGAGTGAAGGGTGAGATAGGACCTGCCAAGAAGATTGAACTAAGGAAGCCATGGCTCATTGGAGGTGGAAAGAACTTATGTGAAAGAGAGAGTGTTTAGTGTGAAGAGTTAGACACATAAATACTAATATACACCTCCAGTATGACCAACCAAGTGTCTACTCTTCCAGGGGAGGGCCCTTCTTACACATCACTCTTGTCATAATGGTTCATGCATAAATTTTGTCCCACTTTTGATTAAGTGTGGGTAAAGATATTTGTTCACAACTCACATTTTTCCTAAAATTATATTACAACTTCTAATATTATTATTTTAATAACAACTTTTCATATCATTTAATTTTAAACTTACCTTATATTATATCATTTTCCTTTTAATATTTATATTTAGTTCTCAGCTTTTAAGTTTTAACAAATTGTCATACAATAATTTTATATAATAAAAATATATAATCATTTACTTATATTATGTAAACTTCTTTATTATATATTTATTGCATTAAATTAATGTCAAATATAAAATAACATTTAACTTTCATTACATTAAAATTTATTTTTATAATTATAATAATAGTATTTACTAAATAATATTATTTAATTTAAATAAAAGATAATAAAACGCCTGTACTATTACTAATGGTATAATAATTAATATTTCATTTAAATTAAAATAACTATAACTTTCTATACTTTAAATGAAATGTGATATATTAATAATTAAATTTATTATAATAAAATACTTTTGTAATAAATAATAATGTTAGTGCGAGTTTTTGAAAATAATCAATTCTAAAAAGATAATCAAAAACTTATTTAAAGGATAAAACCAAATACACTTTTTTTCTCTCAATTCATCTGTTTGATTCAAATTGAGAATAAATAAAATTAAAAACTAAATTATTTATTATATTCAAATATAATATTATACCTTTAGAATTAATTAAAAATTAATAAATGTCTATTAATTATTTTAAGATTTTATTTATTATAATTATGATGTATTTATAGTTATCAAGCATAATAATTAATTTACCTTTTTTAAATGTAAGATTATATAATTTATTTATAAATATATAAAAAAAAAATAAAGTATACATTTGATAATAATTATAAAAAATATAACATAATTTTATTTAAAACAATTATTATTTTTTAAATTACAAAATTGATTTCAATTTCACATTAATTTAAAATTGAACTCAATCAAATTATATTTAAATTTTATATTTAGTTTATATAAATTTATAATAAAAGTTAAAGTCCAACCAAATTGATACTTAAAACTCTAAATTGTTAATATATTTAATTTAATGTATATATCATTAAAAGTAATACTATAAATTGTTAAATATTTAATGACATTATGGTTAAATATTTAATGACATTATGGTTGAAATAAATTAAGTAGTCTACATGTTTTTTTCCTTTTATTCGATAATTAAAACTTTTAATTTTCTTATTAATGATAATGAAATATAAAATTATAAATTATTTATGAGAAAATATAAATAAACATTAATAATTGATTTTTAATATAACCTAATATTTTATATTTTTTTATATAGATTGATTTTATTATTAATGTTATATATTAAAGAGTGAATATTTTAAAAAAAAGTACACTTGATTAAATTTTAATGTCATAAATTTAGATATTTTTAATTAAATTATTATTAAAAAAATTGATTCAACTAAAATTAAATTAAAAATACTCATATTTATAAAATGTTTAAAAGTTAATTAAACATGGAAGATAATACAAAATACATGGTTTTCCTTGTAAAACATAAAAATGTTCTAAAATATGCACCACCGTGCTAAAAAATTTATATATACAAAACATGTTTTCAAAATCCTCTTTTACATTCATGCTCTGTGTTTATTTTTAAGAGGTTACACTATAAGTATTGTTTATGTGAAATTTTTCCTTATAGTGTAGTTTAATTAAAGTTGCATATCTAACAGAGTAATTTAATTCCAATTGCATTTAGATCAATATGACAAACGTTTTATTTAGAAAATCATTTTAAGTAAAATGTATTTGAGTCTAAATACAAAATTTTCCAAATTATTAAATCATTAATCTTATTTAAAATTGATGTTTTCTTTTGTGATTTAGAGATATTAAATAATATTTGAAAACATAAGAGTAGTGATGTAATATAGTATTTTAAGAATGTAAAGATTAAGTATTGATATTTACGTGACCTAGTGATTCGTCAGACTAGTAGAAGATACTTGTATTGTCTAATAAGTGCAATCTTTAGTGTTCATCTGATAACTTGTAAGCGAGAGTTTTGATATTGTTGTCTTGTGACATCCAATGAGAATCGTCTGACAATATCTTCTCATGAGTCCATGAGCACTAAGATTGTCTCTTAAGAAGTTTGTCTGATTCATGATCCATTTCAATAAAATCATCTAACACGAGCTTATAATATATATGGTTTGATATGTTCCTCTACTCAAACACTAAAAATACTACAAGACTTTATTCAATTCAATCAAAATAATTTTAAAATACTATAAAATATAATTGGTAGATTTAATATATTAAAATTGATTTTAATATTTTAAAACATTCTTCACAATTGAGAAGAGCATTTAATAAATCAATTTAATTTTTAACCCCTTAGAATCACCAAAAGAGGTGTCTTTAAGTGATTTTATTCCACTAAAACTCATCTTAATCAATTACCAATTAACATTTAACAAGAAAATTTTAAAATTGTTTTTTTACTCAATCTATCAATGAATAATTAGACAAAAGAAATATTTACACAAAAATTAAACATAAAAATTATAACTCCAAACACAAAATCAAACAATCAAATCAAGTTAGGTCAACACTAATTTGCAATGTAATTGAAAACATCAAATCTTCAAATTTCAAGTTTTTGTATCTATACAAGTCACCAAGAATTTAGTATATCATTGTTGCAGGTCATTTAATTGATATAGGGTGAAATTTTAAAAAAATAGTTTTGAGTTTTGTGAAGATTCATCCTCTTTTAAGAAATTTATGTAGTTGATGTCATTTTCAAGCGCTTACAAAATATGATTTTAAAAATGTTAATATTAAAATAATAAAGTTAAATAGTTTATTCATTCAAATTTAATATAATTTATACTTTTATACAACTTTAATTTATTTTTATAATATTTATTATAAAAAAACAAAATAAAAATCACTAATATCAAATTAATATTCAATTAAAATTAACTTTGTTTTAACTTAAATATAAAAAAATTCTGGTATAATTAAATTTTTTAATATCAGTTTAAATAAAAATAAATAAAAATATTAATTATACTGATATATATATATATCAATTATTGGTATCAATATTTTTAAGGTATCAAATTTAATTTTACATTAAATTTATGATATTGTTGTTTTGTTAAATTTTCATATCAAAATTAATAAAGCATTGAAGGAGGTAGTACATCAAGATAAAGATAAATAACACTGATCTTGCAGACATATACATATTCCATCATGTCTTAATTATCACATCCTTTCACAAAACTAATACATGCAATTATTGAATGCATTTTAATCTTCCATCACAACACTAAAATCTAATTCTTCAAATTACATTTTCAATTGGAAAGACACTCACATTCGAGTTGCAAAATTAAATTGCTGATCACACCAATTTAAAAACAGTAAGGTCAAATTGTGTAAAGACTGAAATGCATAGTACTTGAAACCACATCAATATTCATTGAATTAAATTTTGTCACTATTTATATTTAATAAATAGTTATAAAGTTTTTTTATATTAACTATTCTCATTTTTACATAAAAAGAAAATCATATATAAATTAGTTAAAAGTCAAGTAGAAATAATTAAAAAAACAGAAATCATTTTATAATCTTACATTAATTTTCTCTTTTCTATTTTCTTTTTCTTGAAACTAAGTTCGATTTTACTATTAAAAAAGAATTTCAAATTAAATACAGCAAAATCAATCCAGAAAAAAAGTGAAACAAATCTTAAAAACTAATATTTTCTACCCCATAACCACAAATGCACTATAAAAATCACATTCTAGTGGTGTCTTTGGATGTTGGGAGTGCAGGGTGCACCGTGAAAGAAATCAAAAGAAGAGATAGGATGAAAAACCTAGGTGAGGATTTAGGGATTATTTAATTTTGAACTAAAAGGAAAAAAATGTAATTCCACAAATATTATGGGATGCCACAAAGAACCTATGGGGTGCACAAAGAAATAGCCCTATCACTCTCATAAACCTTTACTGCATTGGGTCATGTATCTTCTGGCCCATGTTCTTGTCTCACTTGTAGGCCCAAAATCTATTCATATTAGAAGGTCAAAATTATTTCCTGAAAAAGATACTAATTTCTGCCCCTTAAAATTATAAAGGCAAATCATTTCAATATTTGAGATGTTTTTATTATGTTTTTCGTACATAATTAGTCTCATGCAAAAATTACATTATTAACTTAATAAAGGTGATAATTTTTTAAGAGAGCAATTTCGACAACAATGTATGACTCTGGATCTCCAGTAAAACAGTAGACAGCCTTAAGAACTCAAAGATGTTAATTTGGTATTATTGAGAATAAAGTGAAAGAAGAGTGAAAACACGAGGGTAACTAAATTAATTGTGTAATTTAAATAAATAAATTTAAGTTAAACTGAAATAATCTTTATGATTCATTTATAATTATTTTTTTAACTTATATAATTATATTTTATATATTTAATAATAACTCTTTTAAATTTTTATTCAGATAGTTTAATATTCTCATAACACAAGTTTTTTTTTATATCTGAAACTTAATTTCAGTTCATCGGATATTCTTCTTTAAAAACGAAATAAGAGTTAAAATTTTATTTATCATTCAAGTTAGAAGAAAATTATTAGATATAAACTAATTTTAAAAATAAAAAATAATTATTCACTATATTATTAAAATAGATATTATTTTAGAGATTAAAAAGATTATTGGTATCTAAAGTAATTTTTATTATTAATAAATAGTTCCTCAATTGATGCATAATTAATTACCAAAATTTTAGCTACCAATTTAATAGTTGGTAACAAATTAGACATCAATTTAAAAATTATTTATTAATAATATAAATTAATTTATATACTGATAATTTTTTAATCTTTAAAATAATATATAACTTAGTTAACATAGTAATTAGTTAGTTTTTATTTCTAAAATTAATTTTTATTTAATATTTTTTTACACTGTCACAATCTTTTTAAATTATTTTTCTTTAAATTTTTTATGATTTTTCTTGAATGTTCTAGAGTTGATTATCATTATTTTTACTATCAAAGAGTCTTATTGAAATGATAATTATTTGAGAATCAATTTTGATCAATCAAAATCTCAATTAAAGTAAATTTTTCTTTTTCTTAATATTTCAAGTTTCCTTTTTTTTTTAGTTTTTTTTTTATCAGCAAGGAATTAATAAAATTAAAAGAGACACTTTAGGGGTGTCCCAACCCGTATACATCAGACCTTAAAGTCTAGACTATACGCATAAGCTAAATCGATTCTGCTAGACATAAAAGAGCCAACCTCAAATATGGTTTACCCATTTACCCCAACAGACAAAACCACCACAAAAGACCCTCACTCACCACCTAAGACAGAACCAACTTAACCCTTATAGA
>Ga0123342_1008060_pt1 | contig 13510 bp, 8 predicted proteins | sample Turbeawhitnodule_FD_89960 | JGI IMG/M metagenome (GOLD analysis project Ga0123342, IMG submission 89960) | Root nodule microbial communities of legume samples collected from Mexico - Turtle bean Mexico white nodule | ecosystem: Host-associated > Plants > Roots > Nodule | place: Mexico: Nepantla...
GTAACTTACACGTGTCTGCCACATAAGCACCACTTAACGCCGTTTGGTGATATTTAACAGAAAAGACCATTTTGAATACATTTTAAAAAACTTAGGGACCAAATTGAATTTTTTAAAAACCACGGTACCAAATTGACTATTAACTATAAATATAGGGACGAAAAAGGTAATTAAACCTATAATTTTCACTAGGATAAATCAATTCGTGTGTAGCTGCATGTGTAATAAAAATGAAAAAGTTTTGTTTCAGACTGCCTTTTTTATTTACATTCACTTGACAATTTTTTATAATAAAATATTATATTATAATAATAAAAATAAATAGAATATTATATAATAAAATAATAATTTATGAAGTAGTTAATTGGATCTAAGAGAATGACTGAAGTCACTTATTATTATTATTATTCGATAAATAAAAATTTCAGCTTGAAATCGGGTAGGTAAAGAAATCAAGAATGCAGACTTGAACTTTCGCACCTTTAGTTTCAAAAACATATAAGACAAAATTTAGTAATGATACATACGAAGAGAGAATGGTAAATAGAAAGAAATTAATAAATGTGATAAATGATGGAGTGAAGAGAAAGTTAGGAAGAAAAATATAGTGGAATTAAGACGGAATATATATCTATATATATAAATGAAGGTTTTAAGATTGTACATGAATTGCTAAGATACAAGATCGTGTAACTCTATTAATTTTTTTAAGATTGCAGTTGAAGTAGTTACGATTTCTTATAAATTCTTCAAGTATATATAGTACTACTGACACACAAAAAATGGGGTAAGTTATGAATTTTGAACTACCTGTCTCTTATGTATAAACTGCCTCATTGGTTCAATAGTCTAAAGACTTAATAATATGTGCTCAAAAAAATTCTGTAAATTTTGCAACAAGCAAATCCAATCTAGTCTTGAGCATGTGCCTTTCTGCAAACGGAAATATAAAGGATGAACATTTGGATCTAAATGATATTAAAGACTTAATTACATTATCAAACCCAAGACTGAATCAAATAGATCATCTGTTTCTCCAACTTCTGTTGCTGCACTTCTGGCGTAAACTTCTGCAGCTATACTCGTCTTTTAGAAGATCATGCTTTTCGATGAACTTTGTGCTCCTTCTATCTGTTGGAATAGAAATTAACTTGTATAGTTATCAAAAGTAAGAGTTTGAAATTTGAAGCTACATAGCTAATGCTTAAGAAATAAATTATTGATGTATATATAGAACTTTCTACGACGGAACAAAACATTAGAGGTACAAACTGAAGGAGAGGCACAAACCCCTTTGATGTGCTCGGTATCCCTCTTGAAGTTTTTTCTTTGAGGTTTCAAGTTTCTCAGCCATTTTTTCAGCAGCATCTGATGTACCTTGTGACTACGGAAAAAAGTAGAAAAGTATAAAAGGTAGATACATGTTTGAAAATATCCTTTAGGAAACTTGTAAAGAAAAAGTGATTATTTCTCAAAAGTAAACTGAATCAAACAAGCATATATTCTTCTGTTTACATGTAGTGTTGGAGCAACATTTGATCTCTGATGATGAACTTCGTTCTCATCCTTCTTCACAACCTCTCTATTGTTGTTGTTAGAATGGGTATGCTTTCTTTGCTCTGCAGCAAACCTTTGTAAAGAAAATTGTGTATCTGATGGTCTACTATGATAAGACTTCCATTTCTGCTTCCTCACATATTTTTGGCCCTTTGTGCTTGGAGCTGGTTGTGAGTATTGTATAATTGGAGAATCTATTTGACTTCCATTAATTATTGCAAGTTTTTTGTGCGGAGTTGTATGAAGTTCTGGACAAGTTAACATGTTGATGAGCTTTAGCTTTTGCTTTTGGATGGAGGTGAGAGATGCACCAGTATGTTCTGTATTGTTTTCTGTTGAAGGATTTATCTGCGTTTCATCAAACTCTTTACTTTGATGATGATGATTTATTGAGTCTGCTTTGTATAAAGAATATAAAATTTAAGTAATAGAGTTTCAAATTAGTACGAAAATTCACTAAGAATATAAATTTTCCAGAAAGTAAGAGACTCACTTCCATTATCGTCTATATCCTCAAAAATCTTCACCAGGAAAAAAATTACGCAAATCACCATGCATGAAAATAAATAAATAAAAGGAAAGCATTCCATGACTTATATATCAATCATGAAGTACAAGAAAATGGTGAAGCTGGTGCACAAGTAAACATTTACCGTTGTGAAGTCTACATTAGGTATGTTAGCAAGTGAAAATCCTTCATCCATTGGAGGGTTAAGCAAAAGAGGTTCATCTAAATTGGTGGGAGGGTCTTGGCGTTTATTCCTTGCTGTATAAAATGTACGTTAATTAGTCATTGTTGGCATTCTATCTAGTTGAATATGGTAAATTGCGTGCTCCAATTCACTTACCTGAATGGTCAGCATTTTCATCAATATGATCCTCTATGATCCTCTTAAATTTCCTGCATTTAAGATATAAATGTTATTCTTTATCATATATATTATAAAACCAATATTTTGTTTAAAATAATATACCAGCATACACATTGAGAACTCCAGAAAACTCATCTTCTAAACAACTATCTACTCCACTTGGAAATATACAATATTAAACTGTGCATCTTAGATAGGGTTACTCAATTAGGAATTTAATTCAAGGAGTATCTAATAAATGGTACATAAATGGAGAGAAAGGGATGTTGAATTTGAATATATTGTGTCATGTTGTCAAACAATAATCCCTTTTTAATTTTGAAATTTTTAATTAATCTAAAAAATCTCCAACAGCAGCTATGATGAAGGCACTAAGGATTATGCAACTTATCCTAGTACTAATTTTTAGTTCCTATTCTTTTCTTTGCATGCTTTCTGAGAATCAAGTTCCACCGTAGATTTCAAGAATATACTTTCAAAATAAACGCATTGACGGAGTCTAAAAATTTAGATGATGGGAGAAAAATGATATCTATTATTTCGGTAGTACAGGAACAAAAATTTAATTATCATGGGCCCTTCCATTAAATTGATGTTCTAGCCACATAAATGTAAAACATGTACTCTGTCTAACTTAAAGCCTAAAGATTAAGATTCGAGAATAAAATGCTGAATAAACTGATTGATACAAATGCAGAAGATTCTGATAAATTTTCAGACTATGGAACATATTCTGGTCATTAATAATGTGCACCCATCTATTACTCTATTGAGGTTTTCAAACTACAAAACTTAAATCAAACATTTACTAGCAAAGGCACAGGATTCTTACTGAACAACCCGTTTTGCTTCTCGAGTAACCTTCTTCGACCAATGCAGTTGAAGACCGCTCACTATCGTTCCGATATCTGTAACCTGAAAGAGAGACAAAAGTTCCACGGCGAACTCATGGGATCGAAGATTCAACATAAACAAATGTTTGATATATGTATAAAAATGTGGCCTACATAAAGTAATTTCAGGATAAATTATGAGCTTTTGAGTTATGGTGCGGAAGGGAATAAAAGTTAAGGATTAATGAGGATCATTAGTTTTAATATAAGATGGGAGGGTGTTCCAAATAAAGAAAAATATTTTGAAAGACATTGTAGCTAAATAGGAGATTGATATGATGTTTACTCAAGAAAAAAAAATATAAAGTGGGTACATTACAGGTCAAATAATGGTGTTGGAGGTATTTTGTGTCTCAACAGAAATAATTTTTCTACGACTAAGCCAATAACTAATAAAGGTTTTATAATATATAGTAATAGAAAACAAGTTTGGGGATAAAAAACAACATGTAACTGTAGTAAATGTCTACTCCTCTGTTTAGAGAAAAGAAAACAACGTGGAAAGACTTAATCATAGGTAGGTTGAAGACATAAATAAGGTGTGGTGTATGCTAAGTGACTGTATGGTAAGTGACTTTAATACAGTAAGAAAACCACTTGAAAGGAAAGAGATAGCTCCAGTAGGATCAGACAGGAAATAAATAGAGGAATTTGATTCCTTCATAAAGAACATAGAAATGCTAGACATACCTATGATAGGGAGGTAATTTACATGGTATAGAACCTATGTGACTATAAAAAGTAGATTGGATAAAGCCTTAGTGTCAAAAGTTGTGGTCTGAAACAAAACAATATGTGCTAAACAGGTTAGTATCAGACTATTGTGCCTTAGTACTCGAACACTATTCTATAGACTAGGGAGTAAACCCTTTGGAACTAGATTTTTGGAAATAGTGAGAGATTTCTAGAAAAAGTATGATGTGAATGGAAAATAAATTTGGTTGATTAAGGAGAAGTAAAAAAAATTAAAATAATATTTGAATCTTTAGAATAAGGAGGTGTTTGGTCATATTAATAGAAAGATAGTGAATAAGACAAAAGATATGAAGAGATTGGTCTAGCAAAGGAAAAAGTAGAGAAAAATCATTTGTTTGATGACGTAAAGAAGATAGATTTTAAACATGAGGCGATGCTAAAACAAAAATCAAGGACTAAATGGTTGACGACAGGGAATTTAAAACACAAAGTACTTTCATAGACAAATCAAGTGGAGGACATTTAAGAGCATGGTTAAGGGTGTCAAAATTGAAATCAATTGGTGTGAGGAACAAGAAAGGTTAAAAGAAGAGAATAAGAATTAATTTGAGAACATAGAAATCAGATGTTAAGATTAAGTTAGATAATATAAACTTCCCATGCATAAACGAGGAGGATAACGTCCTCCTAATAAGTAGATTTCTATAAGAGGAAGAGGAAGGTAGAGAAGCATTTTAGGATCGGACAAAAAGTCAAAGGTTAGATGGTTTTAATTTCAACTTTATACAACAATTCTATGACACAATAAAAGTAGATGTTATGAGGGTTCTTCATAGTTTTCATAGTTGTGGGAAGTTGGTTAAAGGGACCTAAGATTGACAATCCAATTGGAAGAATATAGGTAAATATCCTTAGTAGGAAGTGTATATAAGTTAATATAAATTTTTTTGTAAAAAAGAATGCAGAAAATGTTGCATAAGATAATAAACATTCTGCATATGTAAAGGGACGAGGCTTATTGGATAATGTGGTGGTTGTTAATGAAGGAAGGAGAAAAAAAAGATAAGTGCATTTTGCTAAAGAAAAATTTGGAGAAAGCATATGAATAGTGAATTGGGATTTTCTCATGTACATGATGTAAAGATTGGACTTTTGTTCCAAATGGATAAAATAAATTAGAGGAATCTTAGGATACATCATTAATTTTAGTCCTAGTTAATGATAACTCAGCAAACCAATTTGTTTCCACCAAAGGGCTAAGGCATGGGGATCCTTTAGCACTTTTCTTGTTTCTCATAGTTGTAGAAGGGTTAGTAAGAGTTGTTAGACAAACTGAGTATAAAGCGTAATTATAAATGAGGAAAACCTAAGAGAGGCTAGATTTTGGAATGGAGACCAATGGACTTGGAACTTACTATGGAGAAGGGAGTGGTATGAGTGGAAGAGGAGTATGGTGGCCAACTTTATGAGTGAGATATATGAGAAAATTCTGGATAGGGATAAGGATAAGGATAATGAGGATGAATGGATTTGGAACGATGAGAAAACACAAATGTATATGGTGAAATTAGTATATAAGAGGTTGAATTGTTCAATTAGAGATAAAGAAGGACTTATATATGACCTCTTTTGGAAAACCAAAGTCTTACCAATCACCCAACACTTTCAACGATGTCTGATAATTAATAAGGTTGCCACACGAGACATTTTATAGAGTAGTGGGCTGGAACATGGTAGTAGAACATGTGTTATGTGTTAAGTGATGCAAATGTTACACACTTACTATTTACTTGTAAGTTAGTTGCACAAATATGGAAAATATGTGAATTTTGGGAAAGAACATCTTTTGTATATCACAACGATGCATACATACATTTCTTCCAACTTGAATATCTAAGTATGAGTAAAGTGTAATATAGTGTGGAAATGTATATGGATGACAATAGTTGGAAGTGTTTGGAAGCATAAAAACAATATCATTTTTAGAAATAAAAAAATAGATGCAAAGAAAAGTTTCACAATTGTACAACTTAAAATATGGACCTACATTATACATAAATATCCAAGAGTGAAGTTTATTTTTGTTATGACTTGTGATGAGTTTGTAAAAACTTGGTATAGGTCTGGTCATATGTATGTTATATAAGCTAGGTGAGAGTTGGGAACTGTTATGTGGCTATGTGAATTGTGTTACAGGTTTAACAATTGCATTAACCTAAGGATGTGGGTGAATAATTGGAAATATACCCACAGTGAAAGCCTTGTTGTGTCAAGAGAGGTGACTTCTAAGGGAGTATCAACCACAAGAAGGTGACTCTTAAGGTAGTACAACCATGACACGGATCCAACACTGAACATTTACAAAGCAAGCGATAGTTTTACTAGTCATATCACAAACGGATACTCAATGAAGATGCTACAAATTAAAATCACAAATATTTACTCAATGTTAGTGTTGTAGTTTTAGTTAGTCATATCATAACTAATGCAACGAGGGAGGCTTAACGAAAGAATGCAATTTTTTGTAGATGGAGCATGAGAGGATTTAAGGAAAAACAAAGAAGAAGCATATCTCGAATAGAGTAGTATTAGTTTTCTCATGTCCTCTAAATATGATTTATCTCTTCTTGTAGTGTTGTATGATGATGACCCTTGTATATAGGGATTAATTCATGGACTATTTTTTCAAGAGGAATGCAACCCCAAATATTTTCCATTATATATTATTTATTGTCAACAAAAAATAATTAGTATTTACGAAAAATAGAAACTACAATAGATTTGTCAAAGTATCTATAAAAAGGAATTTACTTACAAAATAATGGGTATACTTAATAGATAAAATAAAGTGTAACAAGAAGAGGTTAATTTATTAAAAAATGAATTTTAAGACTAACCCAACCTTATAAAACTGACTCATAAGGTGAGGTTTACACCTACTCATATACTATGAAATATCATTATCTCTATTCGATTCGATGTGAGATCTCCAACATAAACCTCTCACGCGGATATATAATGCATAGTCCGATAGCGGGTAACATGATAAGTTCAACAAACTATTGTTATGATAAACTCTAAAGGACTCTGATACCATATTATAAAAAAGAACATATAGATGAACAAAATGAACGTAAATGATATGAGAATGAATATGTCTTATGTTTTTTCTAGTGAAATCAAAGGAGATGGCCTTAATATATACAAACAATACATTCATTCTAAGTATAACTAAAGAGAGAGAATAAAAAACAAAGAATCAATCAATAAAAAAACAAAATAAATGTTATACACACAAAGAGAAACAACTAAAAATAAATAAAAAAAATAATATATTAACTTGATTCTAGAAGCCTTAGTATACATTGATATAATTATAAAATATAAGTTTGACTTCTAAGTGAAAATCCTTCCAAATAAATATAATAGATAGAAAACTAGTATTCAATTGAAACTTCCTTCTAATACACAATAGAAAAAAACACAGTTAACTGAATTAGAATATGACAAAATTGAAGAAAATAACAAAAAAGTCAAACTCTTTTAGATGAGTAAGCATTATCTGCACCCTAAGCATTATCTGCACCCAAATCCATTCATTGTTATGTGGAAAAAAAGTCCATTCATTCTTACCATTAGATCCTCTAAGGAGACTACAATGAATGCCAGCATCTGCAGCCAAGCTGTTATTTCTGTCTCCGTCTATCAAAATAAATCCAAGCACAAACTGGTCAAAGTGAAAGCAAATGTTGGAGAAAGGTAAGCAAAGAGGTTGAAAAGCATAAACATGGATTAAAAGGTGAATCAAAATGTTATGCTATATACTTAATCAAGAATCATTGTTTATGCTAAAAATATAGAACCTCAACAAAATTGAATTAGTACTAACTAATGAGTTAATGAATCAAGTGAGTGAGACTGACCCCATTTTCATTGTTGAGAAGTAGCTCCTTGATCTCCAAAATGTGATTAATATTCTGGCGTTCCTCCTCGATCTTACCGTATACTTCCTCGATTTCCTCTATGCTGTAATTGCTTCTTTCTTCAAAACTAACTATCTCTTGATTAAACTCTTCAGCTGCACATTCATCATATTTCTTCTCCACGATCTTGGTGTTTTCAACTTTTGACTGATGGTAATCCATTTAAATTTCAACACGCTTCATGGTAAGTTTTTGGTACTGTTAAAATGGATGGAAAGAGGAAGGAAGAGAGTGAAAGTGGATGAACCAAAAGATTCTTTGATAAGAAAAAAGTTTTAACAAATTTATGCCACAAAATGTTTAACAAAGAAGAAATATGTGAAAGTTGATCTTAAAAATGCAACATAATTTATTATTCATAGGCAATTATGGGAAGTTTGTTTCTCTTACATTATTACTCCTATGACTTATTAAATTACACAAATATTTTTCACTCTTTTAACATTTGCAGGAACTTTCTTTATAGGAACACATATTTTAATGTTCTTTAAACACTTCCAGGGTCTGTATATGTAAAAAAGTGTGGGTCTAATATTTTTTAAATAATTTAGAAAAGTAACTGTAGGATTAGAAAAGAATGTAGAAGAGGTATTTGTGTAATTTCAACAATATCAAGTTAGTTAATATATACCACTTTTTTTCTTTTTATTTAAACCCCAGTTTTTGTATTATGATAACAATAAGTAATATTAATAATAGTAATAATAATAAATTAAAAATTAATAATGACAAATAAAATTAATAATAATAAATGATATTACTAAACTGATATTTATTTATTTCTTTTCTAAATTAAATAATCTCAAAAAGGAATTATTTTATACTTTGTCTCTTTGATCAACCCATCTTTATTATTATCCTTTTTTTTTTCCTTTTTTCCTATCAAACGTAATTACAATAATTAGATTTTCGAAAATAACAACAAGTTCTGATATTACTGTTTCTGGTTATTGGAGATTCGCACATATAACAAGGAGAACATTAAAATTTTTCTATATATTCAAAATAAGCAGTTTAAGCCACACCAACCTAAGCACAAGTAAAAATAAGGCACACATATGATTGATGAAAAAACAGAAAATGAGAGTAAAAGCTGCTCTATAATATACTAAAATTTTAGGAGCAATGTCTCACCCTAAATTAAAAAGCTATTTATGAAAGCTCACATTTATATTTGAACATTTTTTTGTTATCTTCAGGAACGAACATTCTACACGTTCATTTTTGTTGGGAATTGAATTGATATCAATGAAGTATTACTCTATAGGGAATTTCTAACTCCACCTCATAGTTCTTTAGATCCTAACAATATTCTTTTGAATCCGTGTTTTTTTTCAATTTTGGATTTAAAATCTAGAGACTTTCTGGATTATACAATCTTAAATATAAAATTTTGGATTTTATGCATTTTAAATTGTGTAATTTAAAATTTGGAATGAAATTTTGTATTTTGGATTGTACAATCTAAAAGTTTTTTAGATTTGGGAATACGTTTCGGATTGTACAATCCAAAAGATGTTTACAAAAAGCACATATTCTAGATTGTACAATTCGAAAACTAATTATAGATTTAAAATAACCTTCTAGTTTGTACGGTCTAGCATGATGCATTACAAACTATACAATTTGGAAGGTATTTCCTATTCCATAATTATCATTTGGTTGTAAAATACAGAATGCATCATGATAAACGGTACAATCCAAAGAAAAAAATCCAAAATAGAATTTTACACTCTGGATTGCATAATCTAGATTACAATCGTTTAGGTTTTCCTTTTCCTTTTCCTTTTCCTGATCTAATTTGATTTATTGTGTGATCTAAGCTACAAGAGATGCATACCAATGTTATTCCTTACTTCGATTGTCATGAATGGTTTATTTTAGTTAACTGTGTTTATCAAATCAATGGACAAATTGGTATTGGTTAGAAACTCAATAAAATTTGAGCTTGTCTTTGCCTTAAGCATATCATTCAAGGTGATACTAATGAGGTTGCATTCTCAATTTGTAGACTACATTATCTTTCTATCACTGTACTTCGTGGCCGGTGGGTGTTGGTGTTTGTGATGTTGCATTTATTATGTTGAGGAATGTGTCACATATCTAGTTTTTCCTTTCATCTTTATTCTTTCGTGCTCCTCTCTCTTATGTGCATCTTCTCCTTGATGTAATCATAATTCGTTTAGGGTTATTTCTTCCTAGTGTAGGTGTTATTAGGAATCTTTCATGAGAAACCCTAAACACTTGGTAACTATCAAGTTGTCTCTACGAGACGGTCATCATTATTGGGTTTGACATTCACGTTAGACGTTGAACCTTGTCACATAGACGATCACGCTAGATGTTAGCGACAAACACTCTTCTTCCTCCTCCCCTCCTCATGATAGGTGATCCCTAACGCTCTTCTTCTTCCTCACAATAGATGTTTTCTCTTATTAGGATGTGTATATTGCTAATGAGGTTTTTCAAGATTTTTAGCATAAAAAGAGAAAGAAAATTGGGAAAAAATGTTACGGAGTTGCGGTTGCGATTGCAACAGAAGAACCATTGGAAGGTTGAGAGGGCTCATTGACTATTAACATTTTCTAGAAGAGAGTGGAAGTTGGAAAGATGAAGAAAATAAAAATAAGGTGCTCTTTAGTGACACGCAGAATTTAGCTCAATATTTTTTATATATTGTTGAAACAATTAAAAAAAAAAATTGAGTTACGATTAATTTACTATTTATTTAATTTTTAAATGAGACTTTCAAATCTACATTTATTAGTTAAACGTACACAGAAATCTCTATGATTTCATCTCAACAAAAATAATATACATGTTCAATTTCAATACTCATCTAATCGAAACTTAGATTTCTAAACAAGATTATAGATTTAAATTTAATAAAAGAATATAATTCAAAAAATTACAATAAAAATGATTAATCATGTTCTATATAAACTAAAATATTTTAACTTTGGTGTCCTTTAAAAGTGAAAATTGTCACCTTAAAAAGTCAAAAGCTATAGTAAATAATACAACGAAATCTTATAACTTTTTCTTAAAATCAATGATAATCAGATAAGGAATTAGTTAATGCAGTTAGTTATATTTTCTGATCAATATAAATAATTCATATACCATAAAAAATCAATAGATTTTATTTATAAAATTAATAATTTATTTTATTTATTTAAAAAAATACTTTAAAAGTATACTTATTATATATATATATATATTATTCATTATCGTACATGAATCATCATCACTAAAATAAGAATAAATAAATAAACTATAAAATAATAATTTTTTCAGCAATAAATATAATAATATATTTGTATGCAAAAAATCCTAATAGCAACTTTTATTTTGCTAAATTCTTTCATAAATATTTATAATTTAAACAAATGAGAATAAAAACTAAAATAAATATATAAATTAATTTATAGAAACTGTATTAATTATTTCAAAACATAATTTTTAAAATGTGTATGGAATTTGGCTAAGACTCATTTTAGCATGAGAGAAGGGTAGATGAATAGATTTCAACTACTTTTCCAAGAGATAGAATTGCAAAAAGAGTGTGAAGGTTTCATGGGTCAATTTGAATGTTAGTGAAGATTATCTTGTATTTGATACTAGTTGAAACCTTCTCATTTAGACTTATTCATAATTATATGGAAAACAAAAGTACAATCAAATGTTATTGTTTTTGCTCGAAAGACTATTTTAAATAGAATTCAAATTATAATTTTTTTTTGAAACATTTTATACCAAAATTTATGTTCTTTATGTGGAAATGTATCTAAGCTTTGTGGAAAATTAAAATTCTATCTAGCGCAAAATATTTTGTACGAAAATTCTTAATAAGGAAGGTAACCACTAAAGATAACTTGAGACAAAGAGGAATAACTCTTAATGATATATTATGTCCGATGTGTTCACATTAGTGTGAAACAATTAAGCATTTGTTCGTTGAGTGTAAGGTGGCAAGTTAGGTATGGTTTACTTGTGATAGTTGACTGAAAATCATCAGTGTAGGTCATTATCAACCTAGGGAACACTTTAGCCAGATTTGTATTGCACATTTCAGTTCTAAAAGTAACCTAACATGAAAAGGGATTGAGGTTGTAGTGATTTGGAAACTAACAAGATTGTATTCCAAAATGGAATAACATATGCAAAATAGGTGCTTTGTGAGGCACAACTTAAGATGTGTGTACATGAATTAGGAACATGTAACCCAAGTCAAACTTCTCATACTCATATTGATATTTTAATCCAGTGTTATGTGCAAGGATGTTGTGTTAGAAGAGTGCGATAGAAGGAAGTTAGCTTAGTAAGGAGGATTGTGGAAAATGATCTCTTTTATAATATTAACTTCTCCTTGGAACAAATAAGCTTGTTTGTGCTGGAAAGAGTGACTATCAGACATTCTAATGCTTTGCAACATACATTGCAGAATGGTGAAATAAAGCAATAGTATTATGAGAGTAAAGAGATATGAAAGCAACTTTAATCGCTTGAGACAAAGGAATGAGTAACAAAATGGAGGCAAATCATGAGCACCAAGTAATAGAAAGTTCACTAATAATACAAAACTTTATATTGGTTCATCCCAACATGTGTTATGTCTAGTTCTTCAATGTCAATGACAAATGGCTCCACTACTACATTACAGAGGGCAGATCTTGAGTATTGTTAGGAAATTTTTTTTATGAAGGACTTGTTTTTTACATTGACCTCTCACAAGTCAGGTTGATTATTTGCATAAGATAAAAGAGATCAATCAACATCGAATTTGAAGGAGCATAAACCAGGGAGCAATATTATGTATGATCACTTTTTGAACAATAACTAATAACAATATTATGCAACTTGAGATCTTTAAAATAACAATGTTTTATCAATTAAGTGTGGAGAGCAATGTAGGAAGATCAAAATCAAAGGAATATGTATTAGTGTGTGATTCAGGGAGTACATTTCAATTCTTGATAGGTGGATATCTCTCTATTGAACCACTTTGTTTCATGTAGCCCTTGCTTGGTATGCATTTTTTTTGCTGAACCACTTTGGTATTTTATATAGGTAGTCTAGTGGGTGTAATGAATTGTGTTTAGACTATAACTAGGGAGTTTGAGTTACCACCTTATCTGTTGTAGTAAGGTTAAAACATTGTTTAAATGCTCTAATTATATTTATTTTATTTTTTGCTTATAAAAAAATGTGAAAAGACTCAATAATCAATTTCTTATTTATTGATTGTCGTAATTTTATTTATTATATTTGGTAAAGTTTCTACTCATAGATATAAATACAATTTATGTTCCCTAATAAGTACAACCATAATTTATGATAACATAAGATATGAGATGAAAGCCATAATATTTATAAGAAAGTATGGATAATGATTCATGACGAATATATATATATATATATATATATATATATATATATATATATATATATATATATATATATATATATTTTTTTATAATTTTTTATAAAATATATTTTTTTTTTTATA
>Ga0123342_1008061_pt1 | contig 13510 bp, 4 predicted proteins | sample Turbeawhitnodule_FD_89960 | JGI IMG/M metagenome (GOLD analysis project Ga0123342, IMG submission 89960) | Root nodule microbial communities of legume samples collected from Mexico - Turtle bean Mexico white nodule | ecosystem: Host-associated > Plants > Roots > Nodule | place: Mexico: Nepantla...
AATCAATTGACATAAATAAAAAATAAGAATATAATTAACAGTGTCTCAACATTTTAGAAATAAAATTTACTTAATTTTATCATCCATAAAATGTTATGTTATAGTTTTTAAATGTATTATTTTCTTTTTTTTAATTACTTTTATAGATAGATGGACTCCTGATTTCATACGATGGTATAATAAATTTAAAAATTTGATGAGCTTTATGTGAAAGAAACATTATTTAAGGTTTATATATTACGCTAACATTGTAATTATGCTTAGATTCAACATTTATTTATCATCTCAACATCAAAATCTATCAAATATTATCCATTTTTTAAAGTAAACCATATATTAGATATATTGTAATATATGAGCCTTCTTTATAGATTTTTTAAAATATAATTCTCCTTTTTAAATATAACTATTCTTCTTCAAAACTCTCTCAATATAGAGACCGGAATATGTGTAAATTCGTCTTGTATTCTTCTCAATCTTCCACTCTTTATTGGATCTTCTCGGCTTTTCGATATTGTAAATGATGAAATTACAGGTTTACGGCTTCACGACTAGACGAACGAAGGATGGGTATACCTAATGCTTAAGTCAGTTTAGCATTCAATTATCATAAATGTCTATACCTATTAACTAAATACACTATTATTTATATTAACAAGTAATGGGCCTAATATCTTAATCTTAGTCTAGTGGATTTAATTTTACTTATCAATATTAATAGTCAATTAATATTTGTCAAGTTTTAATGTTTGACATTGACTTTAGTCATTAATTACAAGCATTGCTTTGTTACTTTAGTATGTCGAGATTTCGAGAAGCTAAAATTATTGAGCATATTTGATCCGATTGGTCAATAGGCCAAAGTATAATTGTTTATAATATATATATATATATATAAATTGATTGACATAAATAAAAAATAAAAATGTAATTAACGACATCTCAACTTTTTAGAAACAAAATTTAGTTAATTTTATCATCCATAAAATGTTCTAGTTTTCAAATGTATTATTTTCTTTGTTTTAATTACTTTTATAGATAGATTGACTCTTAATTTCATATGGTGGTATGCTAAATCCAAAAATTTGATGAGCTTTATATATGAAAAATATATTATTTAAGATTTATATATTAAGCTAACATTATAATTATGCTTAGATTTAACATGTATTAATCATCTCAACATCAAAATCTAACAAATATTTTTTTTTTTTTAAGTAAAACATATATTAAATATATTGTAATATATGAGCCTTTTCTTATATATTTTTTTAAAATACAATTCTCCTTCTTAAATATAACTATTCACCTTCAAAACTCTCTTAATATAGAGACCAGAGCATGTGTAAATTCATCTTGTATTCTTCTCGATCTTCTACTCTTTATTGGATCTCCTCAACTTTTCGATATTGTAATGACAAAATTACATGTTTACGGCTAGACGTACGAAAGGTGAGTGTACCTAATGCTTAAGTCAGTTTAGTATTCAATTATCATAAATTTCTCTACCTACTAAACTAAATGCACTATTATTTATATTAACATGTAATGACCCTGGGCCTAATATGTTAATCTTACTATAGTACATTTAATTTCATTCGTCAATATTAATGATTAATTAATACATGTCAAGTTTTAATGTTTGACATTGACTTTAGTCATTAATTACAAGCATTGTTTTGTTACTTTAGTATGTCGAGATTTAGAGAAGCTAAATTTATTGTGCATATTTCATTAATTAGTCAATAGGTCGAAGTATAATTATATATATATATATATATATATGTATATTGATTGACATAAATAAAAAATAAGAATATAATTAACGGTGCCTCAACTTTTTAGAAACAAAATTTATTTAATTTTGTAATCCATAAAATGTTATGTTATAATTTTCAAATGTATTATTTTCTTTTTTTTTAATTACTTTTATAGATAGATGGACTCCTAATTTCATACGATGGTATGATAAATATAAAAATTTGATGAGCTTTATGTGAAAGAGACATTATTTAAGGTTTATGTATTAAGCTAACATTGTAATTATGCTTAGATTCAACATTTATTTATCATCTCAACATCAAAATCTATCAAATATTATCCATTTTTAAAAGTAAACCATATATTAGATATATTGTAATATATGAGCCTTTTCTTATAGATTTTTTTAAAATATAATTCTCCTTCTTAAATATAACTATTCACCTTTAAAACTCTCTTAATATAGAGACCAGAGTATATGTAAATTCGTCTTGTATTCTTCTCGATATTCTACTCTTTATTGGATCTTCTTGACTTTTCGATATTGTAATTAATGAAATTACAGGTTTACAGCTTCACGGCTAGACGAACGAAGGATGAGTGTACCTAATGTTTAAGTCAGTTTAGCATTCGATTATCATAAATATCGCTACCTACTAAACTAAATGCATTATTATTTATATTAACAAGTAATGGGCCTGTTGGGCCTAATATCTTAATCTTACTCTAGTGCATCTAATAACACTTGTCAATATTAATGGTTAATTAATATTTTTCAAGTTTAATATTTGTCATTAACTTTAATCATTAATTACAAGCATTGCTTTGTTACTTTAGTATGTCGAGATTACGAGAAGCTACATTTGTTGCGCATATTTGACCGATTAACCAATAAGTCAAAGTATAATTGTATATACAAAAGGGTTGATAGGCCGACCAATTCATAAAACATGTACTGAATTCTTGAGACAGGATCCCATAAACATTCCACAAAGTATCCTTAAAGAAATTCTCTATAACAATCTAAATTTTAAGAAAAAAAAGTTGAGTTCAAGAAGGAAAAAATTGAAATTGGAAAAGTTTTCATTTTGTGATAAAGTATTTAATTGAATTAAAGAAAGAACAATCATGCTTCAATTTCTTTCTCATTGTTCTTAGTGAAAATTACCATAAGCATTAATTATAGGGTTGTTTTATAGGACTTAAAAATGTTAAATTGTTTTTAGTTGCAATTAGCATTTTCTTTGGGATATCCTTTTCAAAGCATTATCCTTTATTATTTGGATGTTGTATAATTGAAATTGACATCTCATCTTTAACTCTCACCTTTGTTATTCATAATAATAATAATAATAATAATAATAATAATAATAATAATAATAATAATATTATCATTATTAGTATTAATAATAAAAATAAAAATAATATTAATATTGAAAATATTATTATTACAATTACTATTGTTATTATTAGTATTATTATTATAATTATTTTTATTGTTATTACACTACAAGAAAATTATTAAATAAAAATTAATTTTAGAGATTAAAAATAATTAGTTGCTATGGTGATTAAATTAGAGACCATTTTAGATATTAAAATAATTTTTAGTTTTTAAATTAGTTTCTATTATTGTTAAATAGTTTCTAAATTGGTATCTAATTAGCTACCAAGCTTTTAACTATCAATTATTTAGATTCTAAATTTGGTAGAAAAACCTTGTTAACTAATTAGATACCAATTTAAAAATTAAAATTTTTTTTAGTGTCTAAAATAATTTTTAATTTAGTCAATATAACAACTAATTATTTTTTGTCTCTAAAATTAATTTTTATTTAATGATTTTCTTGTGGTGTTATAAATATTATTGTTATTATTATCTTTGTTAATATTATAGTTATATTAATATTGTGCAATTTGTCTACGAATTTTAGTGACGAATAATATTGACACACATTTACCGAAAGATACTACTCATGTATTTTGTGAATTTTACTTGACGAATATGTGTCTGTTGATAATTAGTGACAAATTTTAGTAATAAATATTGATTCACGTTCAAATTTTTTATTCGTTTTCATATTTGTTGATGAATACCTACAAACACAAATTTATTGATAATAATGTAATTACCGATGGAAATAAATCTCTCGGTAATTTTTCATTAATAAATCAATAATTTATTATAATATAAATCTGAATAATGATATTACTGAGTTGTCTATTTTAAAGTTTTTCATATATAAACTAGGTAAAATAAACTCATAAGATTAAACAGGTTAATTAGATGATGCTATACATGGACGAATTAAAGTTAATGTGAATGATGCATGAAGAGATAATCTGGTACATGCTGCTAGTGATGGTATCTTTAGGGGTGATTATACTGTGAGGTTTTCAACGTACCTGATAATTTGTAATTTTTTATGTATGTCTAATTGTATATTATCATTCTAGAAGTTTTAAAAAATGTGGTTGTACTTTGATTCTTCCTTTCTTTGTAAAGTCTTTAATAATTATAATATTGTGCTATGATTTCTAAAAAATTAGTAGCTTCGAGAAGATAATAGATATATTAATGTTATAATTAACATATGGATTGATAATTGGAAATTTTTTCCATGGTAAATATCTTTGTTTTTTAACTCATTTTAACCTTTAAATATTAGGTTTTTGTTAATTTTTTTGAGATTTATTTATTTTTATAATATCTTCTTATGCGTTTTTGTATTTTATTTTTCATTTTTCAGATGTTCATATGTAATGAACAATGATTATTGTAAAACTAACTTTAGAAAACTAAAACTTTATAAAAATATCTAACATTTATCACTACTAGAAAATTATTAAATAGAAATAAATTTTAGAAACTAAACATAATTAGTTACTAATTAAATTAAATACTATTTTAAAAACTAAAAAAAATATTGATTTCTAAATTAGTTTCTATTATTAACAAATAGTTTTTAAATTTGTATCTAATATCAATTATTTATATTTTAAATTTGGTAAAAAAACGTTGCTAACTAATTAGATACAAATTTATAAAATATTTATCAATAATAGAAACTAATTTAGAAATCAATAATTTTTTTAGTCTCTAAAATAATATTTAATTTAATAAATATAGAAAATAATTATTTTTTTCTCAAAAAATTAGTTTCTAATTAATTATTTTCTTATAGAGTATAGTTTGTGTAACTATCCTAAAATAAATAAATATATATATATATATATATTAATAAAAAGAAATGATTGTTTGTGGAGGTGAGTGGATAGTGGGAGTGAAAATGTTGTTGCATAGTCATTCTTGAAAATATAATGTCAGCTCATGCTATGTACGCTCTCTGTCTATGTGTTGACCACCATGCCTCACCGCTCACATCACTCAAATTGCTCTTAGAATCTCCTTTTGTTTTTTCATTCAAAGAATCAATCAATTCTTATTCACATTTTTAAGATATGTTTTACGTATTTTTTAGAGAATAAAAGTATAGATCTATACCCAAAGTAATACAATATGTTTTATGGAAAGAGCATGAGCAAAAAAGAGTTGGATGAATAGAGAAAGGAAGTGTTTTGGGTAGACGATAATAGGTAGGTATTAGTAGGATGATGATGGTGTAGTATAGAATGAGTAAGAGTGGAATCGACTAGACGATGAAACCATTGGTATCTATCTTATTCATATATATCATGCTGCACACATATACTTCTCACACTACTGCTCCTTCTCCCTTACTAATTAATCATACAACTCTTCATTACCACTCTCTCACCTTTTTCCTTTCATTATCTCTTCCATCTAAATTATTATTTAATATAGTAATTAATTGCTTTTTATCTTTAAAATTGATTTTTATTAAATAATTTTATTATAATGTTTATTTAATCTTTAGAAATCATACACACTAAAACTAATTATAAAAAATATGACTAAGTAACTTGTGTTACACGTTAAACTTCTTCAAAGAGTCAAATACTACTTTTATATTTAATCTAATTTCTCTCGCATCCTTTTATTCAAACACAAGAAATTTATAATAATAATTCTTTTCAAATTTCATTTTTTTTTCAATCTACTTTTGTCTTTTTTTTCTGTATCTTATCTCCCATCATTCTATTTTTTTTTCCCTCGCTGTAATGACAGTGTAAAAGTTCAGGACCATGTTAAAGAACTTAGCCATATGTATTGTTCAGTTTGGCAGATTTTGGTAGGATTGAAGATGTGTTTTTTTTTTCTAATGAAGACACTTATGCTCTAATTTTAACTTTTTACTTCGTGCTTTTATCTAATTGTTTGTCATTTCTCTGATTAAACCTACCACCACAAAGTCATATCTATAATAATATATATACAGTATTTTATGCCTTATTTTTGTGATGTAAGCCTATGTAGGTGATGCTTTTTAGTATATCAAACATAAACTAGTGCATTTTGATGAAGAATAGAGGTAGAGTCACAAAGGTATGAATCAAATTTTAATGTTTTTTTTTTTCATATAATTTCTGGACAGAAGTTGTTGTTTTGGTGGACTGGTGATTTTTTTATAAGAGTTTCTTTAAATACTTTTATTTATTATATTTATTTTTAATGGTTAATAAAATATACAGTATTTTACTATTGTATATATTTTATATTCTAATTTTCCCTTAATTATATTTAAAATAAAAATAATAATTTCTATGCTAAATATAAGTATCCACACTTAACATATTACACTTTTTCTAAAATCTTTCAATAATATAATGTACTGCAAATCATTCACTATTTTTTTTTATAAAATTACTATTTTTTTATTATTTTAAAATATAAAATACGGAATACCTCTTTTCTTTCTCAGTAATTTATACATTAGTATCTTCTTTCTTCCTGTGATAAATAAACAAGACTAATAAACTTTCTTTTATAATATTTCTCAATCAATCTATCAAGATTCCAATCAGTGTTATCCTCATTCTATATTATTATTGAAGTAGGTGATAAGATAACTTTTTTAATCAATTTTTTACGACATAATAATTTGTACATGGATAATATAATTTTTTTTAACTTATCTTAATCTCATATTATTATATATATGTAGTAAATCCATTACTTTAATCTCAATCAATCAATCGATAAAGATTCTAATGAGTATTCCCCTCATTCTATACTTGAAATAGGTTGAAAGATAACTTTTGACTCAAATTTTTACGACATAATAAATTTGTACATGGATAATATAAAAGGTTTTTAATATACTATTTAATCTCAATTTATTATATATAGTAAATTTATTAACTTTTTATAAATATTATTTTTAATTTATATTAATAACAATAATTTAATTAATTAATATTAGAACTTTTTAATACTAAAATAATCATATAAACTTTTCTTTATTTTAAACATTATTTAAAAAGGTAAATTTTTTAAAATAAGAACTCAAAAGTTGTTTTTATTTTTTTATTTTTTTTAAATTCCAAGAATGCAGGGATGGAAAACTCAGAAAGATAGAGAATATAAGAGGTAGAAGGAAACCAGGGTATGCAGCTTTATTTTCTAAAAGATACTTCAATTTATTTCTTTTCAATCTTATTTTTTTCCCTCTCTTTAAATTATGACTTCTTTCTATGAAAAAAAGAAAGAAAGCAATACAATTACCACCATTTCTACTAAATGTTGAAAACCCTGCAAAAGGGTAAAAGTTATTCATTAAAAAACAACTAGCATAGGAATTTTGGTGATTGTTTGAAGAATTAAGTGAGACGATTGAAGGAAGTTAGAAGAAGACATGGTTGGCAGAAGTTGTGTAGGGTTGAAGAAGTTGCAACTGTGTAGGTATCTAGGGTTGAAGTTGAAACCATTAATTTAGCACACTTGAAAAAATGATTTGAAGCAATGAATTCCTATGTGAGATAGGGTTGATGTTGGAAGTTGATTTGTTTAAGGATGTAGTCAAAGATGTGGAAACTCCAATTTGAAGTATGTTGATGGTATAAGTGGCAACCTTTTAATTAGATTTAGACAGATTTTGTTTTGAAGCTGAGAAGTGGACAAAGCAGGGAATTCCCTTTCTAAAGGGGTACGTCTCTTCAACACTACAACTGTAAACCACCAAATTCCTTTTCTAAAGGGGACATACTCTCATTTTGCTGTTCAACTCTTGTCACACCAATTTCTAGTATACATTTTTCTCTTACATCATTTAATAAATATTTAAATGTTAATTATAAGGATTTAGTATCAACTTCATATATAACAATGCACTAGTCATGACATCATACATACATGCTTTAATTCTATTTAAGTGGTAATAGGACTCTTAGTATCAATCATAATTTTATACTAATTAACAAATGATACCAAAATTAGAATGAAAATATTTAAGTAGGTGGATGATTGATCATTATTAATTATGAATTTAGGTAAATATTTTCATGTACAATTATTCAATCAAGTTATTGGGTGCATTTACTTGGAAGAACTCGTGTCAAGTCTAAAAAAATATTGTTAGATAACATCTAAAAAAATTTGTTAGATAATATGTCTTAATCATATGTTTAGTTATTTTATACACAGTTATATTTTTTTTATGTTGTAAGATTTTTAGGTTAAACAATATCAAAGTACTCATAATTCCTTTGAGGAACCATCCAAGAGGTTTTACAACAATTGAAGGAAATAACAAAGGAGGTTAAGTTGAGATAGGAGTTCGATCGAAGACTTAAGATCTTAAGTCCTTTACAACAAAAACTTATTGTAGAGTAGCCTTTTGCGCCTCCATCAATAATCAGAACAAAGGGAAGCATGTGACTAATAAAAGGGATGAAATTGGCTTCATAAGCCAATGTCAATTGTAAGTCAACAACATTTGTACCACTCAATTGGTGGTTGTTGGGAAAATCTTTTGAAGGGCTCATTGCATTACATAATATGGTTCTTCCCCCTGATGTGGTCGATGTCATGGTGAAGAAACTATGCCTTAGTGATGATGCAGTTCTTGTGCCAACAAACAAGATAATTATTTTGGCATGGACATTTTAAACTTTCGTAGCCTATCTTAGACACCTTATTAAATTTATTTCAAACCTCAAAGTAAGAGCATACTTATGTTATTACATTTTATTCATGTATGCATACATTTGTAGTTTTAAGTGATTGAAATTATTGTTTTTGTAGCAACATCATTAGAAATAGAGTCCTAAAAAAAGAAACAATACCTATGATCGTATTGTTAGATATTTTATGACCATGGGTATAAGCCTAGTGTAGTTTCCATGGATGCTACTGTATTTTCCAAGAATTGTGATGTCTTACTATATACACATGTCAAATGTGTTAAAGTTTGCTATAAGCAACACAAAGCTGAACATATTAGTCATTAAGTTTCTAACAACAACAATGGATTGGTAATTAACTTGCATTTATATATTTACATTAATTAAACGTTTCTTAACCAATATTTTTTCATTTTTAGTGTCTGCTCCGGTAGAATATTTTGAAATAAAAACTAAGGGTAAGATCCTAGAATTTTACATGGTTGTTGCATCTCAAGGTTATTAATTTTGTTAAATATATATTGTTTACTATTTTTTTTAATTAAATACGTTAATTATGTTGGTAGTGAAATACAGTGTAACAAACAAATTAGAGAGCATGACTATCATGTAATACAATATATAATAACCATAGTATGAACATATATATTAAGATAATTATGATAAACTAGTTGATCATAAAACACATGTCTAATTTATGTTTTTTCTTTCAATCGAAAAAAAGTATTATGAAAAGATGTTATTAAAAATGGAATATGTGTATATATTGATTTTGGAATAAAGAAGTGATAATGAAGGTGATGGAAAAGAAGATGCAGTGTAGGCATGTAGGTGTCTGGTTTTGTTGTGTAAGGAAGAATAAGGAGAGAAGGTAATGATAAGTGGGAGTCCCAATAGCAATAATAATGTTTTACCCTGTCATTCTCGAGCCTTGTGTTTGTTCCCGCGATTCACCACCTCTCCACTTTATGCAAATACCATCTACTACTATACTATACTCCTACATTTTACATTCGCACTATCTTTGCTACCCACGCACAAAACTTTCAACTATTATAAAAAAAAATAAAAAATAAGTGCAAACAAAATAATCAGCAATTAATTTGAATATTCTTACACTAATATAATAAATTTTGTTTGGTCTACAGGATATTTGGACAATTATGAGAAAGTTCTCAATTTTATTACAGTACAAATTATGTGAGAGAGTTTGTAATAAGATTTACGATTTTATCCAAGACTTTAAATGTAACTAAATTCAAATCGAAGACTAATCTTATAATTATGAATTGAGAAATTATTCTTAATCCAAATTTGAATTTGATATGTAATAGTGTAAAACAAAAAGTTGCACGGAGCACACCATTTGGGTTGTTACAGTGAGTCAGTGAGAACTCATACCAGGTATCAACATCAATAACAGTCACTAAAATTATTATTATTACTACTATTAATTATTAAATGTGAGAAAAGGTTTATATTAGAAAAACAAGAGTTAAAACATGTATATAAGTTGGGTTTTTGTTCATAATAATAATAAATAAATAAATATAACTAAAAAGATACCACTAATCCCAAAGTTACCTAACTCTCGTTGTTGGTAACGAATTAAGTGAAATCCATTGGAGTGGAGGAAGAAAAACGGAAGAGCGAGAGAATGATGCAATTGCACTGCATGGCATGGTGTTGTTTGTTTTGTGTGGCGAAACAAATTCCATTTGTGGCAATCCCTCATGCATATATCCGAACAAAACAAAGCGTCTAGGTTTTTGTATATGCACACAGTACACACATATGTTTGGTAGTTTTCTCCCTTTCTCTTGGTTAATCCAAAGGAAGAAATCAATGTTTCTGTTTCTGTTACACTTTCCTTCCCCCAGAGAGAGAAAGGGTAACTGTGCCACAAGGTCACTGTCAGAGCCATAAATGAACAACCCTCTCGTTTCCTTTTCTTTTCATTCCAACCCAAACCCCATGTCAAATACTAACACCTCCCAATTTATTACATCGCATAAATCATACATTTTTTATTTTTTTTATAGATACATTCAGAAATTTAATTATAAATTATACAAAATTAGGTTAAAATTATTTCTCTCTTTCTTTTAACTTTCTGCTTCACTGTATTTGAGTAAAAGGAGACAATCATGTAAAATTTTCAGTCGAAATAAGCAAGAAATAGAGTTAGAAATATAAAAGACGTATGAGAAGAGAGATAAAAAATAAATTTATTATTTCTTAAATTATTTCTCTTTTTTTATAATCTTACTAAACATTACACAATATTTATTTTCTCCTTAACTTCCCTCTTCGCAACCAAACCCGTTATCGTAGTGTATTTGGTGATTTAGTAGAAAAAAAAAGGACGAAAACAAAAATATCATGGGTTAAAAATGAGAGAAAGAATGTTTGATTGGATGAAGAGTACTCAAATGCAATCAATACCGTGTTTTATTATTATTATTATTTTATAATAGTTCTTTAACAACCCCGCTTACTTTATGGCAGTTAAAAATTACCGAAAAAACTGTCCTATAGTAACTGTATTTGCAATTAACCAAGACTCTTAAATAGTAACAATTTAATATTATTTTTTAAAAAACACAAGCAATTATATAGGTTTCATAAGTTTATTTTTTATTTCACTTTATTATTATTTTTCTAACAATTTACATCTTTTTTGGAAACACGGCAGAAGAATGTATTTGGTGATAGAAAAGATATTTAAAATACTTAGATAAAGAAATAAAAAAATAAAATGAAAAAAGTAATAAATTCCATACTATTTTAGCTGTACTAAACAATCCACCCCGGTACTTGCATATATCTTTTTTCCAGTTTGCAATAAGAAGGTAGATAAATAAAAAAAGAAATAAAAAAATTGTAGTGAAAAATTGGAATGTTGGGTTGGGATAGACACAGTCCCGATGTGTATAGAAGGAAGGCATAAGTCCCATCAGATTGAACGGTGCGAGAAGAAAAAGAAGAAAGAAAGAAAGAAAAGAAGCACATTCTTTGAAATTGGATTGTGCTTGGGAGCAGAGTGCCCATTTTTGGGTGCCTGAAATTCTGCCATTTCTTCTTCTTCATTCAACTCCACTCCGACAACTAATCCAAAGCCTGCCCATCACATGCACTCTGCCTCTCGGTCCCACTCTCCCCATTACACTCTCTCTTAGGACTCATATAACATGTCAACTCAACTCTTTTTTCATAACTATTCTTCTTAATATTAAATATTAATCCAACTTAACTAACCCTTTATCAGGTAACTGCTGCTTAACAAGTATCTTGCATGAGAACCAATACCACGCCAATTCCTTTCACAAATTCTACAAACATGACAATGTTTTATAAATGGAATTACAACTTGACTTCTCTACGTGCTCTTTTGAGACCTCAAAACTAATTTTGAAGAACCAAACATGAAACTGATTGTGCATTACAGCTTTTGATACAGTAAAACGTTATCTGTCCGACCCTGACATTTTCTGTGATCTGTTAAAGTTAGGATTGCACTATACATAACGAAATGTTAAAGCAGTGATATATACATAATTTTTTTTTTCACAATAACCACTATTTGCTTTTATCCTTTTCTTTTAACTTTTCTCCCGTATATGAGGTTGAATTATAGCTCCTGTGATCTCTCAGATCTGTGAAGTTTGCACATGTCTGACCATATATATTGCTTACATTTTATCAGTGGCATGTCTGAGTCCTGCTCCGATTGCATATTGAGTTTAGTGTCCTTCCTACGGAAATTCACCTTAATACAGCTATTATATTGAGATTCAAAGAGTACAATATTTTAACTCTAGCGTTATCGATTAGGTCAAGTAATACATGTATGCTTTTCTTTATGCAAAGTCTTAAACTGTTTTGAAGGTAATTTTTAAGGAATCAGTTGTTATGGAAAGAATTTAGTATAGAGTTTGGATGGCCTTGTAATTATTTTTGAATTAAACCAAATTGAGGGAATTGCGTATTTGTTGGTCACAACTTGCAAGTAACATTCAAATTTGTGGTAATGCTTCCTTTGATTCAATTCGAACTTACAGAGATGTCAAATGTATAGTTTGAATAGCCAAACGTAGGACCACGAAATAGTAATTCACCTAAATATGTGACTCATTTGATTTACTTAATTACTTTGCCGAGACTGGTCCATGTAGTGTGGGGTTAAGGAGCACCACTTATCTTTTCCTGGATCTATTCCTTAAGAAGAGTGGAACATGTGCCAGATTTTCATTAAACAAAAGCTGTAAATACTTTTGTAATAATAATAATAATAATAGCAAGTACTTAATAAAAGTAGGTTTTGTATTACTTTTTGCTAGCTTGGTCTTTTTACGCATAGCTGTTTTTTTTCTTTCATTTTCTTCTGGATTTTGGAAGAAGGTGTAGATAAATTGTCTTATCTCTTTTTATAAAGATGGGTTTGTTTTTTATTATATGAATTCTTTATAGAAAAAATGTTTATTTCAACCCAACCTGTGAATTCAAAAACCATAATATAATGGGATGCATATGGTCGATGGTGATTGAAGCAGTCTTAATACAAATATATATATATATATATATATATATATATATATATATATATATATATATATATATATATATAAATAAAAAAAAGAGTGAATTTATATTTTTTTTTTTATAGAGAGAATATTTATAAAATATATGAGAGAGATATAAAAAA
>Ga0123342_1008062_pt1 | contig 13508 bp, 3 predicted proteins | sample Turbeawhitnodule_FD_89960 | JGI IMG/M metagenome (GOLD analysis project Ga0123342, IMG submission 89960) | Root nodule microbial communities of legume samples collected from Mexico - Turtle bean Mexico white nodule | ecosystem: Host-associated > Plants > Roots > Nodule | place: Mexico: Nepantla...
CTCCCTATATTCATACCTATCATGCACCTTCAAGATCAACACCACTCTTAGGAGGATCTTGCACACACTCATACATAGCTTCCGCACCATTTTCTTACATGATTCAAGAAGACCTTCATGAAAAATGCCATCAACCATGATCCCCCGCTTTTCTAAATTGACCCTAGTGACAATCTTATTTTCCAACACCCTCCGAGCAGAGACAAGTGTCGACGGGGTGGCTTTACACCTCAAAAAATTATTATACACGGATATATTCTCCTCTTCAACACACCTCCTTAAACACTTATAAGCCGAATTAACTGTATACTCTGGGAGCTCCCCATCCTTCAAAACCCACCTATCTTCCTCTCCCAAAGAAGGACAACGCTCTTGACAAACCTGGTCAAGAAAGTTCTCCAAAGCCTTTTCCCAAACAAAGAGCCTCCTTCTCCAAGCTACCTTCCATTCCCAAACTCCATTACTCCAATCCCCAAGCTTTGACACCTTAGTGTCTTTGATAGAGCTCAGGGAGAAGAGTCTCGGGTAAACACTTTTTAGTGTCGCACACCCTGCCCAATTATCCTCCCAAAATGAAATTCCCTCACCATTGCCAATCTTCCAAGTGATATTGTCTTCAAACAAGATAAACAACATGTTTGAACAGTTCTTAAATCAATAAGGAATATTAGAAAATATAATTCATCCGCCATTTTTCTTTCTCCATTCTGAAAGGCAGTCTTAAGAGTTGAACTACCTCGATGATATAAAATGTTGAAGTTTCTATGTTTGCTAGAAATGGGTGAATCTATGTTAGAACATGTAATGAAATATCATGTTTAGTATGGAGATATAACAATTAATGAATACTTGAAGATAAAATATTTTTCAACTTCTTTGACTAAAAATACTTTGACATGGTTTACAACATTGGCCCTTAATTCTTTTCTTACTTGAAATTAGTTAGAAATAATTTTTGATAAGAATTTTTTTATAGTAGAGATTAAGGTAAGTCTTATCAATTTAATGTATAATAAAAAATATCATAATGAAACTATATTTTATTATTTAAATTGATTTAGACAAATGAGACAAACTTTTATACATAAAACTTGAACACGATTTGATTAGAAAGGTTTCTTGTGGATTACAGTTATTAGTAAGAAAGAAGTTAGTAAACCAATCTCTAAGAGATATAACTCAATTAAGGGATAAGGTTAGAAAAATTGAAGAAATCACTTATGAAAAATAAATAATTAAAAGTTTCAAGAAACATCCAAGAAAGGGAAAAGGTTTCTTTATAGATATTGAACCAGAGGTTAAATGTGAAAATTGAGAAAGAGATGTATTATACAATTAATAAATATCAAATTTACTTGTCATCATGATTTAGGCACTTAACTTGCACAAATAAGATTACTTTTTGCAAAACAAAATTAATACCAACTTAGAATTTTAGAATGTTTATAATTAGAAAAGTTACTTGAATTTCTTAATCTATGTTTACATGATTTTTATGTAGCGGAAGATGCAAAAAGCAGTTGAGTAGATTTGAATCAATGCACAAAGTTTTCACTAAGCACAAAATTGGTGCTGAGCGAAATTAAGGTGGAGGGTACCTAAAATTTCACATCAAATCACTTCAAATCATTGAGCGGAGAAATAAACCCAAGAAGCATGACAAAAAATAATAAAAAATAAATAAAAGGGAGAATCCAAGAAAGAATAACATGAGGAAAACTCCAAGCTTTAGAATATGAAAGACATGTACATATGTAGTTTCTTGGTCTTTAGATGAACTTGAGAGAAGTTAGAACCTCATGTTTTTAACTTCTGAGAGCTTAGACTGAATTCTTCAATTATTGAAGTTGAAAGTGTCTTTTGGAGCTTCTAAACAACCAGATGTCAATTTAAAGGGCGCATGAGATAGTTTGACTTTTCACATGACTCATCAACCTTTCTAGAGTCTTATGTCCATTGAAATTATATAGGTGTCTAACATGTGACTTCTCCTAAGAGTCATCATTGCTTTTCAAAGATTCATTATTACCTTTTCCTGGATTCAAGAAACTACCCATGTCCAGTCCTAAATTTCAAGGGATTATCATATGCTAATCATGTTTAGGAGAGTTAACTTTTGATTAGCAAAGTTAACTCAAATTTGTAGTCTCATTCTTCTTGGAAGAATTCTCCTTGTATATAAGGGAGTCTTGTCCATACGTAAACTCATTTGTAAACTCATTTTTTACTTTAGACAACGCTGACATGTCAACAGGTAGAAAAGTGTTGCCTAATTAAAGTGAGTATTTTTTTTTTTATCGGCAGCCTAAACCTCATCACGAACGTAACTCGTCATTGAGTGAGTAAACCCTAAACCTTGTGTCATCACGAACGAAGACTCTTGCATATACACAAGCCTAAGTCGAAGCCAAAACCAAGATCACTCTGAAACCCTAAGTCGTTCGCTACAAACTAGAAGTGGCATTGTGCGAATAAAGTATGTTGTTCGTTCTTCAAATTTATTCACCACAATGACGTTGTCAGAAGCAAAATGATGTGAAGAGACATGTTTAAGTTTTATTCCTTACATTTTTGCATGTGGTAGGGTTTTTAGTGTCAAAACAGGATTAAAAGTCAATTTTAGGGTTTAGGGATGAACTTCATTGGATTCGACATTTATTTTTTGAATTTTTTTTTAAATGTTTCGTTCAATAATAAAATTAGAATTACCTATGGATAAAATCCTTCAAAATTATTTCCATGACACATGTCAACATTTTGTACACAGTTAGGTAATTAGTTTAGTCTTATATACCAAAAATTTCATACATATTATTATATATTTACATATGGAGTTAAATTGGTAGATAAAGTCTTGTTTGTAATGTTAAATTTACCTACTAATCTACATTGATACGTAATAATCAGTAGGTAAATCAACATTTTCTTATAATATATCGGAAAAATATCTATGGTTAGGCTAAACTAACCCAAGGTGTGAATTGGTTTTGTAAAACTTTATTGAAATTTTTTACCCTTCTAGTACACTTTTGAAAACAAGACTTATTAAAAAAATAAATATAATTAAATCTGGAATCAATATTAATAATGATCACACAATTCACAAACATCAAGATCAATGTGTAAATACTAAAAGCATTCACAACTGCTTTCACAGCTTCTAACATAGCATTCTTGAAATCTTTAAAAAAGAAGAGTGATAAATAAACTCTTGAAAAGATTCTTAATGTACTCTTGAAACAACTTGAAAATTTCACACATAAATAACTTAATCGTATATTTAAAATGTATTTCAGAAGTCTTTAAAGTGTTAATGAGATGTTGAATTTATAGAGTTTTGAAAACTTAGTTTAAAACTGATTTTATTACAAATTATTGATTATGTTAAGTTGGTAGTCCATTATTTGAAGAATTTTTTTTTAGTGAAATATCACCATTGTTTTAATCTATTACAATATTTAATCAGTTAAACTGTTATTCATCTTTTTTTTAAAAAAACTTTCAAGAATATATTAGTTAACTATTATCTTTATTAATCAATTAATCTATACAACAATAATATTTTTTTTATGTGATGATAGATGATTGTTATTACTTGAGGTGTCAACCTAATTGAGATGTCAAGTTGTATAATATACCTAATAAGAAAGTTTTTATATAAAAATAAAAAAAATCAATTAATCCATATAAACACATATTTAGTTATGCAACATTTAACAAAAAATATTTTATTATTGGTTTTGTTAATCGATTAATAAAGAAGCTCGTGTTTAATTATGAAACATTTTAATCAATTATGAAAATCTATTAATAAGTTATTATGTTCTTGCTGAATCTAGGAATACATCAAGAGGGAATTAGTTGATTATCTAGATGTTTAATCGATTAAAATAAAATAAAAACCTTTTTTTAAATCATTTTAAAGCTTTTAAAAAAAATAGGATATGTATTAATTGTGTGCACTTGTGAATTACCTTAGATAAGAGTTACATACACACAATGAATGTTTTAACAAACAATACATCTTCAACACCATCTTTGTTAAAACTAACTTGACTTGCTAGTAAGTTTGACTTGATTTTATACTTCAAGTTCAACAATATATTACTATATTGTTAATATATTGTTATTTATGTTAACTGCTTTGAAATGTATTTAAATATTTAGTAATTTTATTTTTCATTATTTAAATTTGTTGTTTTAATATAAAAAATTTATTCTTAATTTCTACTAATTAGTGTCACTCATTAAAATTTTTATTTTTTTATTTAAGTTATTTTAATTTAATTATTATTTAAAAACCCAAAAAAATAAAATAAAAAAGGCCCAAGTATTTTTTTTATTTATTCTTTATTTTCTTACTTTTAAAAGAATATGAAAAATCAGGTCAGAACTGACTTCCTGAAAAATCAAATTTAGATCTGGTTTTAGAAAATGATAGATACCAAGAAATATCATAGTTTGACTCCCTAAGAATGGAATTGCAGTGATGAATAGTAATAAGTCTACTTTCATAGATAAAAACAGAATTGGATTTATTTTTATTAATTAAAAAATCATTAAAGCGTACCTTATTTTAAAAAGCGTTTAAACAAAAGAAGAAAAGACATCACTGCATAATTTTTCTTCGCCTAGTGACAAATTAAAGAACAAGAATTAACTTTAAGAAGTTTCCATATATGGAAATAACTTTTCTAACACTCAAATTTTAAGGGCACTTGATAAATATTACAAAGATCAATATACAAATATCAATAACTTTATCATATTAAAGCTTAAATATTAGTATAAAAATATTTTACAAATAAATATATTTTAATCTAATGATTAAATATATTTTTTTCCGATATTATAAGATTGATTTTTGTCTTTAGTCCAAATTTTAAAATTTTTGGATATTTATAATAAAAAAATATTAAAATAAAATAATTTTCACTATAAAGTGTATTATAATATTATAATATTTACATTAATATAAGTGACAATAAAATATTTTAAAATTTTAATTCACAATAAAAATTTGTTTATCATGTAAAAAATTTAATAATAAAATAACTTTCTTACAAATATCTAATAAATCTAAAGTTTAAACTGAAAACCGAAACCAATTTTACATATATAAGGAAAAAAATAAAATGCATTCTTACTACAAATTCAAATAAATCTAAAATTTTGACTAGAATTTTATAAGTATAAGTATAGGAATTAACGTATCACTGGTAATTTTCATTTACATGTAAATATGCAATGATCATTTACACAATCATTTAGGGGTATAATAGATGTAATGGGTTTTAAAGTTATGATCTCTTACCAGAATACCATTCTAACGCGTACCATTTACACTTTCTATAGAATAAAAAAGAAGAAATGGGTGAAAAAAAGCTTAGTGTCCCTTTCATATATATCCTTACTTATGAGTTCTTTTTATCACTTGAGTCACTTGTTTTTGTTTTTCTTTTATCTTGAAATAAAAAGAAAAGTTAGCGGTTTTTTATCTCATGTCAGCAATCATTAAGACCATGCAAATTCTCCTTTATGAAACATGAGTTGAACTCAGAAATTATTGTCTCCTACATGCAGTCGTGTCGAACAACAATTGTTTTCTGAAAAAGTGATAAATATTATTATGATGATGTTTTCTTATAAATTATGCATATGCTTGTACCCAGTGATAAGAAAGTATTTATATCCAATAAAATATTCGTATCTAATTCCAAAAATTGATTATGTTTCTCTTGGTCGGGTCTAATTAACCTCATCTCGATTCACTCATTGCCTTTCTCATACACCTTCTGTGTATTTGCAGGATAAAATTCCACTTGTCTCATCCAATAGGTATCATAACAGCAAGAAAAAATACTCATAAATTTTGCACAGTTCTTGGCTTTTTACTCTATGGATTAGGGTTTGTCCCCTCATAGTTTTGATCAAGTTCAAGCCATGTTCCCCATATGTTAGTATCTCAAAGAACAAGTTGAGGAAGAGGTCAAAGAGATTAACATTTGTCTTGATTATAGCCAATGTTTACCAAAATTATTTTGATTAGCTAGGGCATAGGAGATAAGGTTTGATGTTGACTCCCTCACTCTCCATTAAATGAAAGCATAAAGTTTATGATATCCAAAACGAGGAATCATTTTAGTGAAATTTTGAGCATATTTTGACAAATGTACGTGTGATAACTTTTAGGAAACCAAAATTAAAAGAAAAACATATATAATAGATATCTCTAAAAATTAAAATTACTTCATACAAAAATTTAATATTAGAATTTTCTCATGTTATTTTTTTTATTTTTTATTTTTAATTTGTGTATATTCTACAATAAAATCATTGAATAGAGACTAATTTTAGATATAAAAAATAATTAATTACTATCTTAATTAAATTAGATACAATTTTAGAGATTAAAAAATTATTGGTATCTAAAATAATTTTTATTATTAATAATTTTTAAACTAATATCTAATTAGTTAATATAATTTTAACTACCAAATTTAGAATTTAATTAATTTTGTAACTAATTAAATATTAGTTTAAAAAATATTTATTAATAATAAAAATTATGTTAAATACCAATAATTTTTTAGTCTATAAAATAGTATCTAATTTAGATAATATAGTGACTAATTATTTTTTATCCCTAAAATTAATCTTTATTTAATAATTTTCTTGTAATAATAGACTAATTTATATATATATTTTTGGGAAAAAGTTATTTATTTTTTTCATATCTTTTTCTTCTAAAAAGGGTGATAAAAGAGTTTGTTTGGGCAAAATTTTTCATAAGTCTTTTTTATGAGAGAAGAATAAAGAGATAAAATTAAATTAACTTTTATGAGTTAAAATTGGTGCATGTTCAAGTTAAAAAAATGTATAAATTTTAAAAACTGATATGAGAAAAAAATTATAAATTAATTATATCTAAGTTAAATACAAAGAAATAGTAATTTAATTTTTTTCTGTATTTATGTAAATGCTTGTTAAAACCATTCCTATAGTGTGTGATAAGTTTTTGTCTTGTGTGGGAAGATCCATAATGTGCATGTGGTAGGTAGACGGCAAGTTTGAAAACGGGGCAACATGTTTTTCTCATCTATCAAAAGGTGAGTTTACTTTTGAAATTTTACCAAGAAAATGTTGTTATATTCATAAGGGATAATTTAAATTAAAATATTGTTAGAATATTCATACCACACCCTACAAATTGTTCTACCTAAATAGTATGGTGGCATGTCCTTATTCAACTAAAACTATTTAATAATATAATAGCTAATCAAAATTATACTGATATAATTTAATTACTCTCACTTATATATAATAATAATAAGGGAGGACGTGTTGGCATATTTTCAAACATAATTAGAAATTTAAGTTTGTTTGAAATTTAAGTTTGTTTGTGTTTTGTATTGAAGACTATGATCGCTTTTAAGTAATAGTGTTCAAAATGTTAACATTATGATATTTGATTAGGCTAAACTAAAAAAAGTTAATTTTTTAATTTATATCATGTTACTTAAACCGACACTATAATTATAAAAGTAGTTGGTGTTAAATTTTTTAAAAATTAAAATACTTGTGTTAGTGTCAATTAGCATATGTTAATAGATTTCGTTTAATGTTGCACACAATAAATTGACACTAATATTTTTAATTCTTTTTATGTTTGTGTCAAATTAGTGACGATTTAATTGATGTTAACTGATATAAATAAGGTAGGTTAGTGTTGGTTTAGATGACGTTAATTTTATTTATTTTCGGAATTTATATTTACTAAAATTAGCGTTATCAACACTAATTTTTTTTATTTTATTATTTATTTATGTTAGTGTCAATTAGTTGATGTTAATATAATATATCTTTAATATTTATTTTAGTTTGCTAAGTTAGTACTAATTTATATGATATGAATTTGTGTGTTCGTGAGAGCGAATAAGAACCATAGATTATTTTAATATAGATGTCTAGATTTGAAGATGGTGAATTTTTTCACTCACAATTTATTTCTCTATATAAATATTTTTACACTCGTCTCCTTCATCCTCATTCGTCTCATTTACCTATACTCATCTCTTTCATCCACATCCATCCTCATCATTAACATTTTTCTCCTTCATCCACACCAATCTCTTTCATCCACACTCAACTCTTTCATCCATAATAATCTCCTTCATCCACTATTTTTATTTGTGTATTATTTTTGTTAAAGACAAAGGACGGTGTATTTAAATTGGTGTCATTAACATTAGTCACACCATCACAAATTAAATTAATATCAAAAACATATTTCATTTAGCGTTGACTTAAGTGACACTAAATTAAATAAATTTTAAAATAAAAATGCATTAATGATAGCTTGGTCAACACTAAATTGTGCAAATTAAAAATTAATTTGAAAATTAGAGATGAATTAGTCAATGCTACATAGAATCCACCTTAACACTAGTTGAACATTATTTCCTAATTAGTATCGGTTTTCTATTATCATAGTCGACTTTTTTATTAACTCTAACACTGATTTTCTTATAGTGGAATAAAAAATGAGAAAGTTGGTTAATATATAAGAAAAAAAACTCTAAATTTATAAATTCATTATTTTAAATTTTTAGTTAGAAATGATATCATAATTTTTTTTATATCTTCAGTCACTATTTATTAGAATATTCTTCGAAAGACCCAAGACACATTTGAGACTTAAAATTACAGTCTAAAACGTTCATTTGAAAACGTGTGGGAGACGTCTAAAAGTTGTATGGAGGTGCTGAACAAAACGTGGGCAACCAACCATTGAGTAAACTTTAACCGAACCCAATATCCAAATACTTGGGTAACAAAAAGAAATATATATAAACCCTAAACATACAATCGCAATTAGGGGTCAGAGTTTGGGCTTAAGTGTGTGGACTACCCACCTCCATACACAACATGAAAATATATTTTTCTTCTTCTTGTGTCACTCCATAGAGTAGTTTTTGGATTATGTAATCTGAAAACTCATTTAAAAAAAGACTTTTGGATTATATAATTCGAAAGTTAAATAAGACTTTCGGATTACATAATTCGAAAGCTAAATAAGACTTCCGGATTATGTAATCCGAAAAGTAATCATGTTTATGAAAAAAGGTTACCGGATTATGTAATCCGGAAGGTAATTACAAATTTAAAAAATGACTTTGGAATTACATAATCCAGAATATTATAGAGGGGTATTTTTGGAAATTTGAAAAATTATGGAGGTGAGGGAAGAAGGTATGGAGGTGCAGGAAGAAACAGTCCGAGGCTACTGCTTATCAATTTTGGACAATGTTTTGGGATTGTTTCTTCCTGCACTTCATAGTTTCTTGTGTCACTCTATATTTCTTAAAATACAAAATAATATTTTATTTTATTTTATTGATGTTTTTTTTTTACGTTCTATAATTCAATGAGTTTCTTTAAAATACTACATTCATTATAGAATACAGAATGAATTTTTAAATCAGAAATACCCTCTCGATTCTACAATTTAATATTTTTTTTAGAATTCATAATGTATTTTCAGATTTATAAATACTTTCTAAATTTTATTATCAGAGATATGTAAATAAAAAATGTAGAAATTTAGATTATAAAATTTGAAATGTATTTTATTAAAGACAACATAATGTTCCAACTTATAAAACCGATATCAAATTTTTGTCTTCAATATTTAAATTAATACATTTTAAATATCTTATCTATTTATTTATTAATGTCGTAAATAAAGTGAACAAAAGTATCTTATTTATTCATTAATGTCGCAATTGAAGAGAACAAAATTTTCAAAAAGAATGAAAAAGGGGAACAGCCGACTTTTTAAGAATGACATAAAATGTTATTCATAAAAAAATTAATGTTGCTTCATATTCTTTTTACGTAATTTAATCTTTAATATATTTTCTACTTAGATTTAAACTTTTCTATTTGACCTTAATAAGATTGATGTTTTATGTTTTTTGAATTTTAAATATATTTATTAATTACATTTTAATTGAGAAAAAAAAACGATTTTACAATATAAGGATCACTTTGTATAGTCAATTTTTATTTTAAGATAGATATAAGGATGACAAATAAGCATGCATCTAAATGCATTGTTTGAATCTGTCCCAATATTAATAAAAAATACTAAAATTGGCTGAGCATAAGTTTTTGTCACCCTTTTAAATTATTAAAATAATTTTAATTTATTTAGTATTTTATTTTAAAATTTATATAATTATAATTTTTTAATAATTCTTTGACATAAAAAATAAAATAAAAATATATTCTTTTAACATATTATATATATATATATATATATATATATATATATATATATTATCATTTAAGATGTAAGAATAGACACAAATTTTATATGTATTACATATAAAAAATGGAAATGATTATCAATTTTTTACTTTTGTATAGCCTTTACAAAATTAAATTTGTAAATAAACTATTTTTAATGCTATAAGACTTAAAGATTTGAACAACCCGTATATCCACCTCCAATAACAAACCTTCAAACTCACTAAGAAAAACTCAATAATAACAACATATTTGCAATATTGCATTGTTTTTTTGGGAAACCTAAGCAAACTAAAAGAAATATTGCAGGTTCTTGAGATTAAATACTTATGCCTAGAGTGGAAGTGTATGACATTGTAAATATTCCTTGGTTAAGTGACATGACTGTCTTTTTGCAAAAAATATAGTATTATCATCTCTCTTAAACTGTCTCTTTTTAATAGATTTATCTTGTGAGGGAGAAAAAATATTATTGACTTTTGAGCTCTCACAATACAATAGAAATTGTTAAGACAATATCTTTGATATATATATATATATATATATATTTATTTGAAAGTATATTTATGTTATATAGCATATTTGTTGTATATGTTATGATTAAGAATAATGAAAGAACGAGTATAATATTGATTACACACCACATTTTTTAGAGACAAAATGACAAAGAAAACATAAAGTTTGATTGAAATAATGAATTTGTCTTGTATTATTATCCCATCATGTAAAATTTCATCATATTTGTTATATGTAAGATAACAACTCTTCTATAGTATTACGAGATTGTTACAAGTTTGTTAGAAGCACTCACGAACTTCTAAAACAATTGTACAAACATAATATTATTAGTATACCTATTGATAAACATAAACTTCGTTATACATTATAACACAATAGATGCCACTAATAAGCAGTAAACTCTATTAGGCGATCTAATTTATTAGACTATAGATATTCATCCAAAAAAGTAGTTTAGTACATAAGATTCTACAAACTCTAACTAGGACTACAATTTTTTTTCAAGTCAACAATTTCAAGTCAATAAATAGTGACTCATGACTAAGACAAATGATTGTCTAAGATGTATGGTAGAGTCTTACGATGTGTACAAAGTTTAAGCTTTATCTTATAGTTTTCTAATAAGCATTGTTCTTGTAAAGCTTTTAAGACATAATATTTTTAATAAAACTTCAACACTTTTTGTAAATTGAACTCGTCACTCTTCTTCTTGAAGGATGACTTTATATAAGTGTAGAAGAAAATAGTCATTACAAATATTTTTTCTAGTTGTTGAGAAGTTTCAGCTCATTTTAACATCTTCCTAAAATGTATTAAATATACTTCATGCATGCATTAAATATTCTTCTAATCAAGCAACATCCTAATAGCAACAATATCCATTACTCTATTTTTGATAAATTTTATTACTCATGAAACATTTATAAAAATAATGTTATACTAACTCTAGTAAAAAATACCTAAGTTTTATGTAAAAATAACAACACTACTTGGCAATAAAAGTTAATCCTTTCCATTACCATATAATCTAAGCATCTAGAAATTTGGTAAGAGGTCCCATCTACTTTGCATTTTGAATAGTTTTTAATGGCAAGACAGTTTTTATTATGTTAGAGTAATTTTGACTGTTTTTGTATTTACCATTACCAAAAGTTTATTGTGAGTTAGCAAAAGTTGTGATATCAAACTTCTATTATTTATCCATTTTGTATCAATTTGAACATCTAAGTCGTTGTAGTATAGTGGTGAGTATTCCCGCCTGTCACGCGGGTGACCCGGGTTCGATCCCCGGCAACGGCGTTTTTTAAAATCACTTTTTTTCATTTTCGCTGTTTTGCTTTTCCCAGCCACAATCTCTCAAACATCATCTCCTTTTATCTACCGTTTCATAGCATTCAAAACACTTATAAATTTTCTCATTTATTTATAACTTTTTAAATATATTCTTCACTTACAAGTTGTTAATCCTTTCAGAGTTATAATTTTTGTATTAAATCATTAATGGTTTTTTTTTCTAAATTTTAGTTCTTAATATTTTATTTATTTTATATTTTTGTCAATTCTATTATACGTCACCATATGCGAGTATTAGAATAAAAAAATATTTAAAAAAATCAATTAAAAGGGTCAATAGAATAGTATATGAATGAAATATTATATAAACAAATTACGTTACTATTTTATCCATACTTATGACAATTGTATTGTGTGATGTGAAAAAGAGTGTGATCAGGCTTGACAGTGTGGGAGTGCAGCTGTGGTGTTCGTATGTGATGTATTCTTTTGAATTTTGAATTTTAAAATGCAAATAATTTTTTAAAAAATATATATAAAAAATAAATTAGTATAAATATTAAATTATAATTAAGTTCTTAAAATAAAATAACCTGATAAAAATACAGACACAGTTGCAGACAACGCATATTATAAATTAACAAGTTTATTTTCATCAAGCTACTTAAAATAACTAGTAAAATAGCCAAATAAGTTTGTGTAAGTGACAAAAAAAGTAGATTACAATTAGTTATTGAAGTGACTTAAGAGAAAATGCATACGAAATAATAATATATTTTTCTAGGCCGGCTTTCTAGCTATGGCATTGGACGGCACAAGAACATGCAGATGGAAACATTGAAGACGACAATGTCATAATTCACAAAACAAGGAAAACTATAACAATGTCACGTTTACGTTCACTTCAACGCTCCAATCATAACGCTAATTAACGTTTTCCCCAACTTTTCCTTTTCGTTACAACTTTCTCAACTAAAACACAACAAAGAAATAACATCTGTGTTTCATGTTCTATCGTCCATTAGAGTAATATTTAGAAGCTCCACAAAATATTTTGAACAAACTTTCATAAAGAACTCATTTTCTTTTCTGCATTTTTTTTACAGGCTCACATATTATATTCCATCAAAGAATTCTGTTTGATACCAATTTTCTAGGATTATTTACAGCTTAAAGCAGTTTCATATTTTTGTTTTGTTATGTTCTGCCGCTGAAGCATTTTTTTTAGTAATATAGGCTTTAAAACGAACAAAAAGGTTTCTCGAAGCGTGAGTAATCACTGTCCGTAAGGACTTATCCGCGGTGTATTCCGCAAGTCCCCCAGGATACAACAGGAACTTCCCGGTAATTTCCGAGGATCAGAACTAGCAAGTTTCTCTTCTAAA
>Ga0123342_1008063_pt1 | contig 13506 bp, 6 predicted proteins | sample Turbeawhitnodule_FD_89960 | JGI IMG/M metagenome (GOLD analysis project Ga0123342, IMG submission 89960) | Root nodule microbial communities of legume samples collected from Mexico - Turtle bean Mexico white nodule | ecosystem: Host-associated > Plants > Roots > Nodule | place: Mexico: Nepantla...
AAAATCTCTTTTCTTTATTTTAAAAAAAAAAAAAAATAAATTATATATATATATATATATATATATATATATATATATATATATATATATATATATATATATATATATATATAATCTTGTTATCGATTACTTAAAATTTTAAGTGTTATATAATATAAAATTATAATTTATGAAATAATACCTATAAAATTCATGATATGATTCAAATGTCATAAAGTAAAACTAATATCCAAAATAATTGTTTTACTTATAACACAAATTCATAAAAGGTAACCATATAAAAAAATGAATATATATATATATATATATATTGAAAAATAAAAAATCAACCCTAATTGGATAAACTAAATCATCAAATTTTATAGGCTAATTCTCCTTGCACATAATTTTTTAAACCTCAAATTGCACTCATCATCTTTTTCAAAAATTTTGCATCCGGAATAAAAAAAATAACTTTTGAATTTTAGTATCTAAAAAACATTATTGTAGTGCAAATTGTTATATCTGGAAGACACATTCTTAGTTCCGTATTTGTATATCCATAATTATGTGGTGGATATAAATATAAAAAATAAGAATAAAATAGATATTTTTTTTCAGTGTTGTTGGTATGATGAAGGGAGAATTAGCCAATTTTATATTGATTCCAATCTACCCACCAGATCTCAAATAAACCGGTCCAAGTGATCAGATCTGATAACTATAAAACTTAACTTATAAAAAAAATTGTTCACTCTTTGCAAAATATGCATTATTTCACTCATTATATCAGAAAATTTACAACATCCCAGACTAAAATTCAAATTATCCAATTTTCTAAGTTATAATTAAGTTTATATAATTTAATAAAACTATAATAGTAATTAATAAGTGGTGGCATGTTTGGTCGAGTTTCAAATTGAAAAATAATCGATTACTTTAATAAATTAAATAAAAAGGTTAAAATCGAGTCTACTTGACCAAAAATCTATTTAAAAATTTATGAAAATGTAATAAATTCCGCTAAGAACTTTTGAATAAAGGGTTTAATATATACTGTTAGTATAAGATTTAATCATCAAACAATAAAAATGTTATTAATATCAATTTTGAATTTATTATTATAAAAATAAATAGAATCACCATCTAAGCATTATACATCTTTTGAATTTGAGCTCTCACGAATTTGTCCTTAAAAAGATAAACTCTCATGTCATTAGTTTTTCTTGAGGAATTTGTTTTGATACGTTAGATAACTTCGCTTAGGAGTTGAGGTCAAAAGTAATTTAAATACAATTTATTCCTTAAACATTTTGAAGTGTTTTTTAATGACATAATCATGATGGAGTCCGAACTCCAAAACGTATAATACGTCGAATGCAATGATTAAACCTAATGATATTATATCAACAGACTTGAAATTGAAACATTGACAATATATGTGAATATCGCAATAAGATTCCAAAATGAAATTCCCAAGAGAATGAAAAAGTGATTTCCAACAATATGCAAATGAGAATGAACACTTAAAAAAAATAAATTTTTTGATATCTTTTATATCTAAAATAGTTGCATTCCTTCTAAATGGTTTTTATTCTCATCCTAAAAAGTGAAAATGTTATAATACCATGAAGTTATTTTCTAACATCACCATGACTTCCATTTTTTATTTTGCTTATTTAGAAATTTAAAAAGGATTTAATATAATACAACAAAATTAACTAGACATATATTTTAAACATGTCTAAGAACCACACTCCAATTACAATATTCTCAGGAATATACATGACTAGAAATAATATCCAATTATAATATTTAAAAGATACTATTGCTGAGATAATAATATTCAAAGAAGCATGAGGCCACTAAAGACCACAAGAACCAACATTGTAGTATCCTTGAGTCCACATATTCTCTGTCTCAACTCTCAATAACTTCCAGAAAAGAAGTGAAGTGAATGTAATTCTTCAAAAGTTTAGGGAATTTCTATTTTTTATTTTAATTTCTACTTATAATATTTTTAATTTATTGTTTGCTTTAAATATTACAAAAAATAGAAATGGCTGTTATGAATATGTTTATAATTAAAAATGGGAGGATATTAAATGTCTTTTAATATATTTTTTTGTTAGATTTTGATAATTGTAATGTCCTAAGTAATGGGAGAATATAGAGTTTGGACAAACATTTGTTGTAAATATAAGCATTCCTTATAATGGGTATTTTTTGTGGGCATGGTGGCTTGATGCATCACCATCATTCATACTCCCTTTCTTTTTAAGTCTATTTACTTCTAGTCAGACTTGTTAACGAGAATCGAAGATAAAAATAAATAAGTATATATATATATATATATATATATAAACTTACTATTTAAATATTTTTTAATAATAATAATAAATTTGTAAACTTATATTTTATATCTCTAAATTTCTAAATTCACTCAATCATCAAATCATTCACAAATTTCAATAAATCATAATAAATCATCTTTTCAAATTAACTCTAACATTTCTCAATTCAAACAACTTTCTCACACTTAATCATTTATCCTCTAAAATCCTTACACATGTCCTCTTTCAAATCTTCATAAATCATCTTTTCAATCCAAAAACACCTAATTTCTCATTTTTAGTTTTAGTTTGTCACTGTTTTTGTTTAAAAAAAATTACCGCACACATCTCTAACCACTGTTATTTAAATATTGTCAAAAAAAGTTAAATATTAAATAATTATTAAAACTCTTAGTTTTAGTTTATCAAGTAAAAATATATATTCATTTACTTCTTTCGTTTCATTTTATTTAACATGTTTTTGTATAACTTTCATTTTATCTCTTTAATTCTTTCATTTGATTTCATTTTCGATCTTTAATATGTGTTTCTTCTCATCACTACTTTCATAAGGAAATATAAACTTTTTGAATCAAATTATTTTTAGTACGTATTTCTTTATTTCAACTCTTTATATAATTTTCAAATTTAAGCGTTTTAACTATATAAATTTTTATTTTATTAAGCTACTTAGAAATTTCATTCCATTTGATAAAAAAATTATAGGGTCTTCTTCAACGGAAACAAAACTATAGAAGTACTCCATTCTCTGAACAATGCTTAAAAACCCCTAAAAAGGTTCCCTTAGAAAGTGGCACCACTTTAGTCTTCCTCGGTAGCAGTTTCCCCACTCTTCTTGTTGTGTTTCCTAGCCTACCCTCAGAAACTTGGGTCCATCTACACCAATTGCCAACAGTAGAAACGCATAAAAAAAATCTAAAAAAGGCACAATTTAATAAACTGAAAAAAGCATATATATATCCGCATAATAGAAGAGAACCTAAACATTTTAAAAAGTGAAAAAATTTCAGTGTGGCTAACTCTTGGGCTTCTTGATGCCATTTTTGTGGGCCTTGTTCGACTGGTTATGAGCTGTGTGATTCTTAAACTTCGTCATCTCCGCAATCAGAAAACGCAGAATAAGATATGAAAAGGGGCAGAGCAAATTGCGAAATACAAAATTAGAAGAACGTTGTTATGAAAAATTGAAGATACGAAGAAGAGAAAACGAGGGATGAGTGAGGCAACAAGGTGAAACCAAAGTCCAGTGGCAAACAAAAAGGGGAATTATTATGAATATCATTGAGTTTCAGTCATATTATACAATACAAAAACTATTTTACTATAACAATAATAAGTAAACTATTTAATTTGAATATTTCTATGCCATGCACTTTTATGTTTAGTGAATAGATAAATATAACATGAACCAAGTATATTTATATGTATCATGTCAAATAAGAAAATGGTAAGTAAGCTTCCTGCCATTCAATTGTACAACAATTATTAACATTAATTCTTCTAATAGAAGAATCTACATAAAATCGAGTTTCAATGTAAATTGCAGCACATTATGAATTCATCTCTTCCAAAGTTAAGTTTTTACCAAGGGTAAAGCAATAATCATCAATTAAAAAATAAGTCATTTTATAATAAAATTGTGTTGCAAAATAACTTAACTGAAATTATCAAAGTTTTACAAACAACAATTACCCCTCTCAAGTTTATCTTCCGAAGTGAATTTCACAACTTAATGAGCCAAATTCTGCAAGTGGAACTAGAAAGCCGGGACATCCATAATTCTCAGAATCCAAAGTTCAGATAAAGCAAGAGAAGTGTTTCTAAATTTCAAAAGTGAAAGGCAAATAACGAAACAAAACCACTATTATAACTACCCAAAAATAAAAACCACTATATTGTGGCTTATCTTCAATAACTTCTGTGTAACTATTATATTTGGATATTTATACAATGCAACGCCAATAAGACAACGGCTTAGGCCTTGGAAGCATATGCCCCTCTTATGCGTAACAAGCACCAACGCTTTGTGGGTACCATAATCCTCTCCCAGAAATAAAAAGGAAAAATAAAGTTGACCAATCAAGACAACTGGAATGGGAGAACCTATCTCCCTCACCACTTCGATTACAGAATCACATGCTGCACTTGCAATCCAAACCTAATAAAGCAATTTATAACATGTTTGATAGAACTATAACCTTTACCACCCAATTCCGAACCTGAATACTGAAATTCCATAGAAAAAACGATTTTGCCAAGGTCCGAGGCTATTCCAACATCTGTTCCTGGCTGAAGTTTAGAGACTCTCTCCATATGAGCTCTTTTATATCTTCTTCGTTGAGAGTTGCCTGTTCGAAATCAAAGATGAAAGGAGTTGGGCAAACGGGCTCCTCGTTTATCTCATGAAGACTTGCCATATATGGGTGATTCAGTGCTTCTTCGACTATGCAAACCATAGAAAAGAAGTAAAACTTAAAAGGAAATGAAAGAACAAGATAAAAATACACAGGGTAAAACGTGCTTTAGTCTGTTAGGTCTTTCAAGATCTGATCTAAATTGATTTTAGTTCCCACCATTTTAAAACAGTAGTTTTGGTTCTTGTACATCTGAAATGTGGTGGATTGTCTACCGTGAAGTCAAGATGAAGTATAGAATTGAGAACAAAATCTACCACATTTGGAAATACAAGGTCTAAAATTATGGTTTTGAAGACATGTATACTAAAACCAATTTTGACTAAATATTGAGGGATCTAAACACATTTTACCCAAAACTTAATGGGTTATTAAAACAAAAAGAGACATACCAGTTATTCGCTTGGAGGGGTCAAAGACCAACATTTTCTCAGCAAGATCAATTGCTAACGGGGACGTATCAGGAAACCGCTCAGCAAAAGACTGCTTCTCTATATGTTGAAGCTGCTTAACATATTTCTTTGCATTATCACTTCTGAGGAACCCAAGATCCGAGTCATTTGGTGAACCTAGTAACTGTTTTGTGAGATAATTATGAGGACTTTGTTCATCAAGATTTCATCATTTGGAAGCTTGCATTAACTATCAATACTAATTAAAAGACATTTCAGAGGAAGAGGATCCTACCAAAACTTTTCTGCAATTCAACATGCAACTATTTATTGAAGAGAGAAGACAAATACCTCAGTTATAAGGGCCAACTGCTGGACATAATCTTTACCAGGAAATAAAGGCTCCCTTCTAATTATCTCCATTAAAATACAACCAACCGACCAAATATCAATAGCAGCAGTATATTCTGAACAATTCAATAACAATTCAGGGGCCCTGTACCAACGAGTGACAACATATTCTGTCATAAAGTCGGTCTCTGAGGTTGTTCTGGCAAGCCCAAAGTCACATATTTTGAGATCACAGTTTGCATTGAGAAGTAAATTGCTTGGTTTTAGATCTCGGTGCAAAACATTTGCAGAGTGTATGTACTTCAATCCTCGCAAGAGTTGATATAGAAAGTACTGCAGTCACATTGAAAACACTGTTTAAGTTTTATAAACTATAAATGTCATTGATACTAATCAAGATCTATACGTTCAAAATATAACACTAAACTTAAATTTGTAAGGTTCGCAAGCGGTGGCAGCTGGGAAAAAAATTCCTAATCATTATAATATACTTTAGAAGCACATTGACTGGTCTCAACTTTTTTCACTGAACGTTTTCAACATTTGTCTTTGCTATGATAAATGTCCTTAGCGTTACCAATCTGCTGAAGGCAGACCTAAATGGCAAAATATGACCATGCAATGCCAAACTTTATAGATCTGTAAATTCTTTACACATAAAATGCAGGTCGAGTGGACTCCACCCACAGAATATTAACATTTTAACTCTACAGAAAGTGTAATGCTTTATGGACCCATAGACTTGTATCGCATCCATCGTGCTGGAAGGAAGCAAACTTTACATACTAGTGTAAATTTTTCGCTTGACTTGAAAAAACTAATCATAGGGTCATAAAGATCTTGTTTTGCTTGCAAGCTTAAAATGAAGTCAACATGACCGTAGTTTTCAAGATAAATCACCTCCGGTGTGGATCGTAATTCCTAGAGTGTGTGCTGGTAATCAGTTATATCTGCTAAAGCATCATTTCCACCGTAATCAGTTTCAAAAAGAAAAAAACATCAGAACATCTGATACTGGTTACCAAATTCTTAAAGGTTCTCGGGCAACAATAGATGGCATCGTAATCAGAAACAGCACTAAATGAACAATTTAACAGTTCCATCTCCTCATTAGCATTCTTGATAATTTTTGCATTAAAACAACTTTGTAATATCAGTCAACTAGTTAGGTTTCTTTTTCTTTTGTCTTAAATCCTTCATATCAAGAAGTAAATTAGTTCCAACTAATCCAACATGAGCCAATGGACTCACTTACAAGTTATCCTAGCACTTACTCTCTTCACAACACTCAGTCACACCCGAAACTTTATTTAAGAAAAACAAACTTCATATCTTACTACTTGATTAAATTCTTGGTGGGAGTTAGCTTACATTAACAAATGAGAAGAAACATTCTATTAAATTTTATTCTCCTCCCATACCATACTGAACGAAACAGTCATCACTATTTGGAGAGAAACAGGGACAGGGGATGAATTAAACTTATCTTCATCGCTATAAAAGGCTTGGTCGCGTATGGAACTTTATATAAAAACTTTCCGTGTATCCTTCACGTGATACCTTTTTCCCACGTCAAACACTAGTACGCACCACAGATGCGCATTGAGTGGCAGTCATAACAACACAAACAAAACAACAAATATCTCCACATATTTTTGCATTGATTATAGATATCCTCCCCAAGAGACAGTATTACTCGAATTGGATAAGACAACCGTAAATAACAAACTCTAGCTAGCTCCTAGTATTTACTGCATTTATATACTCAAAAGCGAAATTACTGGTTAAACTGAAACAATCTCATGTAAATTGATTCATAAGGTCAGAGGCACCAAAGAAGAGATCAAATATACTATAAAAAAATATGAACTCTCACTATCTTATATTGTTACTATAAAAATCTCATCACTATCCCTGAAGCTAAGTCTTAGACACCTCTTAAAAATCACAACACTCTCATGTCGCCGTACTCTTCTCATACCAAACCAATGCAAACTTTTACCCCCACTAACTCTCACGCAGTTCCACACACTCAATCACTCCTCTGACGAACATTCCAAACAATTAGTTAGCACCACCACCACTCAGCAATAACCAAAACCACGCAACTCCTCACCTGACAGTGCTCATCAGTGAGAGCCTGATTAGACTGTATAATCTGATGCAAATCGGTGTCCATCAACTCATACACAATATACACATCATTGAAATTCTCCCTCTCCGCTGGCCGAATTATGTCCTTAATTTTAATTATCTGCACAATAACAAAGCAACACGAACCAAATAAAGCATCGTTAACAAAAATGCACAAATCATCATTATTTCTATTTCTAAAAATCACCGAACAACAACAAAAAAAAACGCACGTTATCATGTTCCATGTGGCAGAGAAGCTTGATTTCCCTGAGCGTCCTCTTTGCGTCGATCCTGTTGTCAAACGCATTCCCAATCTTCTTAATCGCAACTCCTTCTTCGGTCTCCGAATTCGTGGCGCAGCTGGTAAATCATTCAAAAACAGTTTAATCAACTAACTAATTAACTGAATTAATTGAAGAAAATAGCGAAAGAGAGAAGAACGAACCAAACGATGCCGTATGCGCCTCTACCGACGGGTTGGAGAGGGGGTGCGTACTTAGCATAGACTTCGAAAAAGTTGCCTAAGATGTTGTAGCGCACGTACTTGCCTCCGTGAATTGGAATCCCTTTCCCTTTCGGTTTCTCAGATTCCGCGTTGTTCTCCATTTCCTTTCGTTTCTCTGCACACACACACTGAAGCAAGCAAGGAAAGTGGGTGAGAATTGGGATTCAGGATTCAGAATGTGATTATTATTATTAGGTCCACTTTGCACAGTGTCTTCAATGGCTTTTGCCTTTTGGCGTTGGGACTTTTCAAATTGAATTTCAAATGTCCCAATCTGCTTTCTTCTTCTTCTTCTTCTTTCCCTTCCCGTTTGTGAATAGTGTGGACTACCCAACAAAACACCATCCATCAAAATTCTCTTTTGAAACTGAATCGTATAAGTGAAATCCCGCTCCTTTTCTTGCAGTTTTTTTTTTCTTTCTAGTAAACCAAACAAGCCGTTTTCTTTTTGCACCCCATAATTTTCTTAGCACTTTCTTCCTGCACCCCTACATTTTTCTTCCTGCACCCCACAATGTTATGCAAAGAACAAAATGTCCCCATTATTTATTAAAACCCTAAAATGCATTTCAACTGTATTTATTTTTTTTGCATTATAGATTATGAAAAATCTGGAAATTTTTTGAATTGGCACTTTTGGTAAAATTTCAGATCCACCAATCCGTAATTCAAAATATGTATTTTACATTAAAAAACATTCCGGATCCACCAATCCATAACAGAAACATGCATCCAGATTCAGAAATTCATAATTAAAAAAAACATTCCAGATCCACCAATCCGTAATAGAATTAGGCTTCCAGATTCACCAATCCAGAAATTAATAATTTATGCAAAAATTGCTTCTGGAACATCCTCTCATCCAAAAAAAATAAAAAATATTCAATTCCAGATTGATAAATCCGTAACACACTCCCAGATTCCTATTTCCGGTAACCACAGTATCCTTTTTCAAATAAAAGATTAAGGCCAGTTTCGGAATTTAGAAAATTGTGGGGGTGAAGGAAGAAAAAAGAGGGGTGCAGGAAGAAGAAGCCAATTTTCTTTTACTCCTATAATTATAAAAACTCTCAATTCACCCTTTTAATTTATAAAAAAAATCACTTTTAATTTGGATAATTTAAAAGCTATATTTTATTTTAGATTATCCAATCCACATTTTTTTTAGTTTCTAATCTAAAAGTTTTTTTTTATTTCATATTGTTCAATCTAAGAGTTCATTGCTTTCCAATTACACAATCTATAAGTTATTTTTACATGAAAAAACTCTTAAATGGTATAACTTAAATATTATTTTCAATTTTCAAATTGTATAATTAAAAATTCATTTTAACTTTTAAATTATGATAAATAATTTTTAAAAAAAAAAAAACATCCAAATTATATCATTTGGAAAAAAAATAATAAAACAAATCCTTACGTGTGATCTGTTAATCTTTTGGATTGTAGAATCTTAAGACACTTAACTTCTTAAATTCATGTATGATACACACATAGAAAAAAAAAGATGGTACAAAAGGAAACAGTTTTGTCTTTGAAGTATCCTTTGATGTGCACATAAAAATTATAGGTGTACAGATAGAAATGGCCTAAACAATCTATGTAAAGAACCATGAGGCCCATAGAAAAAAGTCCAAATATAGCCATGCTTTTGGGCAATTTCTTTCTGCACCATATAATTTTAAACTTTATCCTGTCATTTTTTGAAATTTCCAAAATTATCCTTATTCTGGATTTTAAAATCCAGAATAGTAAATATAAATCAAAGGTAAAAAAAAATACATTTCGAACAAAATAATTCAGAAAATTGAAAATGCATCTCGGATAAAAATTTCTGGAATTTAAAAATGTGTTCGAAAAATTCAAATCCAGAATATTTTCAGATAAAAGGTTCTGAAAGTAATTTTTATTTACACCCTCTTTTTATTTAGGATTATTTTCGTTATTTTTTAGGGGTATTTTGGTTATTTTAAATAACATATTGGGTACATATTAGAATTGATATGGTGCAAGAAGGATTTGCCATGCGTTTGCGTTAAGAAAGGCCCAAAGCATTTAAACAATTATATTCTAAAAATATTTTCTAAAACATATTAACATTTAGAAAAATTAAATCTCTGAAATATGTTAACGATGTTTTAAAAAATATTTTTTAAATATAAATAATAATAGAAACATCAAATCAATACAAATGTTTGAATAAAACATTCATAAAAATATTAAGTACAATACAATAGTAAAAAAGCCACAGTTACCATTTTTTATTTTCTTATAATCGTCCCAAATTTATTTTCTCCTACTCATTATTTAAATTATAATTTGTATTTTTCGTTTAACTTAAAACAATAAATTAAAACGACCAGTTTTGTATCGTTTTAATGACAAGAAAATTACTATAATCCGACCAAATAAAAAAAGTATTAGGTCATCATATATGTTGCATCAGCTGTTGTCACAGAATTTGAGCATTGGAACAAAAAGTGCGAGTGAAAGTTGGTTTGTAGAAGGAATCTATTTAAATGAGATAAGCAACTAGCGGGTGTACTTTCTCAGGAAGTCTAAGGTGAGAGTCTTGACTTGGAAAAGGATGATAGGTGGGTGTGGAAGGAAGGGAAATCAAATTTGCTTACCTCCGTCTAGGGAGGGGAAAATGTTTAGTGTTTAAGAAGTTTTGGAAAAATAAAGTTGTACCTTCTACACTAGTTACGACTCGGAGGGTGTTGAAAGATAAGTTAGTCACTAAGACTAATTTGGAAAAGCACGGAATCATAGTAGTAAGTTCTATGCGTAGTCTTTGAGGGGTTGAGGAGGAGACTAATATCCATTTTTAGTGTAGATTTGCAAGGTTATTGTGGAACCATTGTTGTGTATGGTTGGGGGTGCAAAATGTGTTTCACAACGTTCCACTGCTAAACTTCTCTCAGTTTAGGATGTGTAATGTGCTTGCTTCGGTAAATGAGGTTTGGGGAGTGATTTGGATCGCAGTAGTCAACGAGGTTCGAAAGCATACAAACAGGGTGATATTTAAAAGGGGTGTAGTGAATGTATTAGAAGTTTTTGCTTTTGTTCAATTAAAGGCTTGGACTTGAGTCACATCCAAGTCACATTCTGCGTTTTTTTCCTTTTCTGATTGGTGTCTTGACCCTCTGGTTTGTATGGGATGGTCTCATGATGTATTCTTTTAGATGTAGACTTGAGTACCTTAAGTGATTCTCCTTGAATTCAGTTAAGAGTGTTTTGTATAGGCATATATGAGAGTATGTTTAATGAGGGAGGTTAAAGATTATGTTTGTTTATAAAGATTGGATCACCCCTCAAGTGATTCATATTTAATTTATTTTTTATTACTGATAAAAAAATTCATGTAAGTTGCATATTAAATTTTGTTTTCACCAAGTTGGATAACTATGTTATCTAAAGTATCAAGGATATCTTTTTATATTTCAATTGATTTTGTACATTTCTTTATCATTTTTAATATTATTCCAAACTTTTTTTTTCTCTACTCCTATTTGTTCATACTAAAATGAATGTTCTTTTTTTTTATAAGATTAAATTTAGTATGTTCTTTAATTAATTATTTTAAAACTAAAATATGCTTTGTATTGACAAGCATTTAAAAGAGAGAAATATCATTGCTAAAAATAATTTTAGAGAAAAATATAAACTTATGAATTATGTATTGTTATCAATTAAGTTAACTATTTTAATTTATTTTGTAAAGTAGTTAATTAAATTTTACAAATAGGAATTAAGGGAATATACTTTTTTATTTAACCTAAAAAATTACTTTATATATGCACAATATATTTTATAACTCCCATTTAAAACCAATATGTTTGGCAAAAAGGGTCCAGAGGAAATTTCTATGTAAATCATAGCTGGATTTGAAACCAATTTACATTAGTATGTCATTGCTATACAGAATTTATTTATAAGAAAATAAAGTCAAAGTCAAATTGAAACTAAGAGGAACTAACACTAAATCATGTAGATTCTTTTCTTTGTTTTTAGTTTCAACTTTAATCTTCTCTGTTTTTCTATTTATTTCTGATAAGAGATTAACAAATCTTTAGTTAAATTTTCCTTTATTTTATGTAAATAAGTTACTTAGTTGATCCAACCAAACTTATAAATTATACAGGATATAGGAAAAACTTCAACGCATAATATGTTTTAAGATATTTGCTTTATTTTTATCAACTAATAATTAATATATTATATAGGTAAAAAAGTAATAATTCCCATTCAAATAAGCCTAAAGACACCAATCATAACTCACAGTACAATTTTTTAAAATAATGTTACCCTCCACGTATATTTACAATCCATTTATTCATCAACTCCCGAACTAAATATGATACACACAAGTGGATATTAATATAGTACTGAACTGAATAAAAGAACTGAATAAAAGAATTGAATCGATTAATCAACTTTTTTGCTTAGATCGGTTGGCATTAACTCCCTTCACTCTTTCTTTTTTAATTTTAGAGATTCGGTTGGGATCTACTTTCTTCTTTCGCTCTTGTTCACTATCTTTGGTCAGGCTATGTTTCTTTCGTTTGTTTTCAGTCGAGAGGACACCTACAAAAGGTGTTTTGATGCTCAAGTAAATGTTCGGTATTCGGTGCAATAAATGCATAATAATAACATACTTTTTTTCTTGGAAGTTGTGTTTACCGACATGTCTATGACGAACCTTGTTACTGTTGGACTGAGATTAGCGTATGGATTGTGATTAAGAGTGTATGACCTAGTTCTTCATACGACTTAACCTTATTAATCATCTCTTAACCTTAATGCAGTTTAAACATGTCGGTCGATCAGAACCAAGTACCGAGACATTTGAGACACGTCCGTTTCCAACTGGTATAGATACAGTACATAACAAAACATTAATTTCCTCGTTCAAGTTCAACAACACATTGAAGAGGTCATAATGAAAATACTCATTACATAGAAGGTTAAGAGCTAAGAGGGTCAATTCTATGATTTCATTACCAACAGAAATATTTTATGATCGACATAATTTTATCAAGATTTTACCTTGAAAAACAACCTAATTTCTAACCCTTTAAACAATGATCCTGCTTGTTGACCAAAACGCTGGAACTTTGCCTCGTCAAACTTGGATCGACGTATGCGCCGTGTTTTCCTCCGTCCTTCGCCGCGACCCACCTCAAGAACCTGCAAAAGACGAAATGGCGTCGCTGCGGCCGATCGCACTCCAACGCTCAAGTCAGTGACTAAACCACCAATTACTCAAGAGTAAGACTCAAGAACTCTTAAGGAACCGTGAACCAGTTCTCTCTCAGTATACTCAAGAATTCGCAAGCGTAAAGAAGACAATCTGAACGCGCGTACCTCAGAAG
>Ga0123342_1008064_pt1 | contig 13505 bp, 7 predicted proteins | sample Turbeawhitnodule_FD_89960 | JGI IMG/M metagenome (GOLD analysis project Ga0123342, IMG submission 89960) | Root nodule microbial communities of legume samples collected from Mexico - Turtle bean Mexico white nodule | ecosystem: Host-associated > Plants > Roots > Nodule | place: Mexico: Nepantla...
ATAAATATAAATATAAATATAAATATAAATATAAATATAAATATAAATATAAATATAAATATAAATATAAATATAAATATAAATATAAATATAAATATAAATATAAATATAAATATAAATATATAAATATAAATAAATGCACACAAACTACACTACTTAATTTTCATTCTAACCATAATCACAAAATTTATTAATTTTCATATTTTTAACATATATTATTTTTATATTTATTGATTTTTAAAAAATCAACTACTATGTCTTAGTTTTGGTATTACTAATTTATTTATTGAATCACTTCATATTTTATTAATAACAAGATAATCTATTTTTACTTCTCAGAAAATATATTTTTATATAAACAGTCAATAACAAAATACAAAATAAAAAAATAAAAAATAAAAGTGAAAAAGCAAAATCGCGTGAAGGGTGCATAACTTCAGTACATGCATAAGCAGTTTCAATCTAGCACAACTTTACTTCAATTAACACATAATCAACCATGCACAAATTCAGCTTTCAATGCCACATAACCAAAGTAGGGAAAACCTAGCACTACTTTATTAAAAACTAGAAAAACATTAACATTACAAAAAGGTTATAACTAGACTACTTTATTATTATTTTTTTAAAAAAACTTCAAAGTTAGTATATTGTGCTACTTGACATCTCAGTTAGGCTCACACCTCAAGTAACAATCATTTGTCATCACATGAAAAAATATTATTAAAAAAAATAAAAATAAAATACAAAAATATGAAAGGACTATAACAAAATCCATATGTTAACAAAAACGATACATAGGTAGATTATACTTATTAATAAAGAATTTTAAGAACATATTAGATGAAAGTCTATTATACCAATAAAATGATTCTCTATGAATAAATCCTAAATTAACCAATTATCAGCACACACATTCTCTCCACGAAAAATATGAATAACCTTAAACCTTATTTTTCCACAGTAATTAATACAAGTATTCAATCAATTACGAAACAATGAAAATTTGTAATAACTTTACTTCATCATTAACACTACTTCAATGCCATCCTAAACAAATGGTTAGAAATACTAAATTTAGTCATTTCACATAACATATTGCCTTTGACCTAATTATAATGCTTTTGAAAAAAAAAAACGCATCATCATTAAATCAACATGTCGTTAATACGTAGTCTTGTCTTATTTTAAATGAATATCACTATCACATGACTTTTAAATAGTTCACATTATATTTTCATATATTTTTATTTACATTTTACTTATTTATAAATTAAAGTATTTTTATTGTTAAGACATTGAGTCTTATCTAATTTTTTTATTTATTTTACTTTAAGACTCCCATCATATTATATCAATTCATTATAAGTAGCTCATTTTAGAGTTTTTTAGTAAGATGTATCTTAAACATTTTTAAGACCCTTGCATTAAAATACTCTTAAAATTTATAAAAATTTAAAAAACTATATAATAAAGTGTGACAAAGAATAAATGATAAAATTAGCATATGATAATAATTAAACAGGGAAATCTCTAATTAAACCTAATTATAAACCACGGCGAACTTATTAATGTCTACATTTATCCTCTCTAATTTTACCGAACTTACCTTTTCTTTTCTTTTTTCTTACATAGTAACAATTTACTATTTGTTTATTCTTCCACCCATAACTTTTTTATTTATTTAGAAAAGTTTGAAACGTATATTAACAACTCTATTTTGAGTCACTCAATTCAAAATATATTTTATTTTAAATAAAAATATATATTTTCAAATTACGTAATTAAAAAATTATCCTTTAAATTTTATAATCTAAAATACCTAAAAATTACTAAAAGTATATTTTAAACTATATAATTTTTAAAAAATTGAATTACCTAAAATATACTTTTAAATACCTAACCTTAAAGCATATACTGACAATTTGCATATATTTTCATAAAAATATAACTACAATATATTTTTAAATTATACACATTACATAATTAAAAAAACATATTTCAAATTATACAATCCAAACTATCTAAAATATTTTTAAAAAATTATACAATCTAAAAGTAAATTAGATAATTTAAAATCTTTTTTATACTTACAAAAACATAAATAATAAAATATTTTAAATTATACAATTCAAAATATTTAAAATACATTTTTAATTATATAATATGAAATTTCTAAATTACAATTATAATCTAAAATACATTTTTAAATTATGTAATGAAAGTATATTTTTAAATTTCAAATTTCACACTCCAAAATACATTTTCAAATTATATTACATAAAATATTTTCAACCACGTATTAAGATATTCCAGGTGCAGTATTGTTATGTCTCGACCCATTTTGGGGAGACCACGGCTCAAACAATAATTATAATTTTGTCAGGGTTACACTTGTTAGTTAACGTTTCCATAAAACGGGCAAGAAGTTTCAGTCACAAGAAATTTATCTATGTATCTCCCATGTTTATAGATTCTGCCGGAGATTTTACCAGCTTCTTTAGTGACTCAACTATGCTACCAAATGATGGCCGCTCACTAGGGTCACTGCCAAGTAAATAAAGCAAGCATCAGAAATAGCAGTAAACGTTTAGCAACATAGAAAAATCAGTTGTTAACAAAGCACAGACAACACGTGAATTATGCAGATTTTTCTGAATGGAGATCTCTAGTCTCCCTTTGAGAGCTGAAGTGAGAAATGCTGAAATGAATCTTTAACGTGTCAATAGTACTAATATCAAAGTATCACTTATCTAATCCATGCGTTTAGATTGATTTATCCTTCTGTCAATAACTAAATGGATAAGCATTTTTTTCAAAAAATTGATCAGAAAGATCCCACAGTCTAAAGCAATAGAAAAAAAAGTAATGGTGTTGAAAGTCTATTATATGTGCAAACCTTATCGTATATGTACAAGATGTGAATTTGAATTGGGATTAGTATCAAAAAGTTTATTGGATCACCCACCCAGATTCTGCTTGCATTATTCTAATAGAATTGGAACGAGTGGCACAAATATGTTCATAATTTACAAGCAATGGCATAGCTAAGACTTACTCGGCCCAACAAGATTCCATGAGGGAGGCCAATGCTTGGGAGATGTTTGTAGGGATAGCAAGCCTCCTGTTCTGGAAGGCAACAGCTCCAACCACCTGAGAGTTCACATGGTGAATGATCATTTTACAATCTATTAGTAAATTTAGGAGGTTTCATTAAGCAGTTGTTTGAAAAATGCAAGTTCGCATGTATACCTTTACATCTTATGTCCTTTTTAAATTAACAAATTCTTGTAAATGGTCCCTACTACTGTATAAATAAACACATAAGTAAAAAAATGGTTTCTAACATTTAAAATTTAGAGCATATATATTCATTGTGTTTACCTGGGCAGGACTAAGTCCACTCCATGGCTGTTTCATGGTCACAAGTTCCCACAGGATAACTCCAAAACTGTATACGTCAGATTTCTCATTGGAGGGTTCTCCACGAAGAAATTCTGGAGCCATCCACTCAGGCTAAAAATAAAATTAAGAGGTACACACTTATTGAGTTAGAGTGCTGTGAAGTTAAGGTTCAACCTGTGAAATATTAGAAGAATGACCCAAAACCCAAGTCTACAGACAAGAATGCAAGTCCATTGTTCACCAGCACACACCTCCCATCCGACTGAACCAAGCCAACAACAAAAGAATTGACACTCAAAAAACCAATCATCTATCAGCCCATGATTGTTTCATTGTTCCAGGTAGTAGGCAACAAGTTAGAAGTGGCAGTGAATTACATTCAGAAGTAGCTACAGCATTTCAAGTTTAGAACTCTTAATTTCAAACTCAAAAGTGCTACTCCAGAAGATGAGGAAAGAACTGGACTTTTACTCACAAGATAAATTGGAAGTTATAACAAGAAATTGATACGATTAAGTTTGCAGAATGAGAAACACGAGGAAGAATCTTAACTGTTCCAGCAACTGATTTGGATGGTATGCAAGTGTTTGCCTTAAATCTGGACAATCCAAAATCACAAACCTGAACATTAAATAAATCATCAACTTGCATAAAGTGGTTAAAATGTCATTATAAACTGCTAAATCAGTAGCATTCTTACCTTCACAGTCCAATTTTTGTCCACTAACAAGTTTGGGGATTTGAGATCCCAGTGCACAATTGGAGGTTTAAGACAGTGGAGATAATTGATTCCTCTAGCCTGCAATTAAACAAATGATATGTTATATACAAGATAACTATTTAGTACATATCAATAATAATATCTACTGCTACAAACCACATCCAAAGCCATCCGTAGCCTCCTCCTCTTATCCAGAATTTCACCAGATGCTGGTCTGTATAGCAAGCGGTATAAACTACCCCTGTCACAAAAAATGTATAGCAACAGTAAGGCAACCAATCCTTTATGCAAGAATGTGAAATCTTATGGTCAAGGATATAAGAAGTTGGTTTTCTTACCTGGGCAAATATTCTGTCACTATTGATAGATGGGGGCGTTTTGTAACAGACCCCATGAATAACACCACATTTGGATGGCGAACCCGTTTCATTATTGCAACCTAAAGCAATGTAATAACCACTTCAATCTAACTATCTTCTCTGCTTTACCACATTAATAGAAGAGGGTTTCATAGACCAAGTTCTACATCTTATTGTGGATAACTAGTATTGCATAAAAAATACTAGTATGTCAGTGCTACACTGTTCATTATGGTGCCCCACAAACTATGCTAACTTGAATAATTAGAGTTTATGACATGCAACAGTATTATACTAGTTGGAGAATTGTGGTGTCTGTAAATACCAGGAGATGATTTTACAAATTAAGATTCCGATAGACCTGAAAAGAGGTGTGTACATTTGAACTTAAAAGAGGAATACAGGTGGCCAGCCGGCCAGCACCCAATTGAAATGAAATGCTGCCATGCATGCACAAGTAGAAGACGTGTTTATATTTAGTTGTGCAAGAATCATAAATCGTGTATGCATAACAAAGGCCAGGCCTTAATATATGTAAATAATTTCACCCATCTAGATAGGGAAAAAACTAGAAACAAACATTCAAATAGGGAAACTGAATAAAACAAGATAAGCAATCACCAAAAAGAAAAGATATGGCCAATGCTAGTACAACACAAAAAAAAAACTTGTACTTTTAGGAAAGAGAGCTTTTTATGATATAGAATAGGACAAGTACACAAGGATAAGCCAAAATAATATGTTATTTTGATAATCATAATTGAATGCCGGCTTACAAGTATGCCTTGCCTTAAAAGTACCATATTTATACCATTTAAATAATACAATAAAAATCATAAGCAATGCAAAAATAGAGGCCTAATACATTTGTCTCATGAATACATACCTCTCTCAGAAACTCCTTCAACTGATCATCATGGAAATCCTGAACTGTTAAAACCTTGACTGCAACATCCTGCAATTTATAAAATAATATAATGTAATCGCTTCATTTTGGTGGACAAGTGTCCTTCATCCAATTGAAATCGGACAAAGAAAGAAAGTATATTGTATGAAGTAATTGGAAAACTACATTTATAAACTAAAATGAGATTGTCCTAGATAAAATTCAACACAATGAAAAAAAAGTTCACATTAACACGTACCGATCCATGCCATTCAGCACGGTACACTGTCCCAAATGAACCTGTAAAGTGAAAAAGGCAGCAGCATTTAGAGTCCTAATGGGGAAACAAGTTCAAATACCAAAGTTATGTGGATTCTATAAGAATAGGGGGAAGCAGAAAAAGTACCAGCACCAACACGCTCTTTAATTCGTAAATCCTCCCATGATATCTCAAGCCAGTCCATGGCAAGTGATGGTTCAAGATTTACATATCTTGGAATATTCCCTGCAGGTAAACAACCCTTGTTTTCAATTATATTGTCTACCTGTTTCAGTTCTGACTGGCTGGATGAACCAAGTATAGATCGCTTGAAACTACTTTTCACCACAGAACTTCCATTTACAATGATCTCATTGTTGGAAATTTCTTGTACTTGTACTACATCTTCGCTAACGCTTGGATATTCATGTAGTGATGCTTCGATGGCTGGATGAAGAGCTTTAGAATCATCTTCATGGATGGTAGGCAAAACCGAACTAAGAACTGCACATTCATCCTCATTCCCTTCGAATCCAGAAGGAATTGGAGATGGTTCTGTAACTTCACAGATTTGATCAACTGAAGCATAAATGGAACTTCTTGGCAAATCAGTTTCTTTAGCTTGTTGATCATTATTTCCGCAGCCTGCAGTCCAAATCATTAAATAATATGGCTAAGACCAACTATAAATTAGATTACTAGAAATCCTCTCTGCTCGTTATAAAATTTACCATTAACAAAACCGCAAAAGCACAAGTTACCCAGTTGTCCCCAAAGGTTTAAAATTAAAAATTTGAGTCTAACATGCTTCACAAGCTTGAGAAGAAGGCAAAAAGCTTAAAGCAACTTTAAAATATGAAGCATAAAAGAGAGAATCTGACAGAAGAGAAGTACGAAAAAAAGAAAAAACTATGGCTCAAACTTGATTTAGTGGCCTGAATAGCTCAACTCAAGGCAATATAATTACTTACTTTAGAAAGAGGAGTGATATTTGACACCCATCAAGTAAAATACATCTACTACACAATCTATAATATTAATATGTTTATTAGATTCTTTAATTTTTTAACTTAAAATACCAATATATATTATTAAAATAGTTGTTAGGGGGGTGTAATTTTTTTGGGTGAGTGTAAATATTAGAAAGTATACTAATTGGTACAAAAAGAAAAAGTGTGGAAATAATGAGACCATACTACAAATGAGTTTAAATAACATGCATCAAGTATACACTGATGGCTACACTAATTATTCCTAGTTGTTAAATACTAAAAGGAATTTGAAGATCAACTATCCAGATAGGTCAAACACAACATACCTGAATATGGAAGATTTTCAGGATTAACAGTTCTGTTATTGGAACCTACAGATTCAGAACTTGCTATGTCCTCCATATAAGGTGATTGTGATTCTTTTAAGTGACAAATTTGAAACGGGGAAGGCATTGAAGAAACATATGCTCCATTTATTGAGGAATCTGGTCCATGGACATTTCCTGGTTCCCCAACTAGGTCGACCACATACTCCCTGCAAATGAGAAAACATATCATGATACCTATGAGAGTAGGAAGTAGTGTCATATGCCTCTAATAAACAAACGTGTCGACAAGAAGTTGTCAGTTCTATGCCAAAGTTCTGATATGCAAGCAAAAAAGGTATATGTAATTATTCAAATTATGGTCAAGACAACCTGTTGAAAGATGCCTAAGGCCCTAGATAGAAATTACAGTGAACTCGAAATATAACAATGAAAATTTGGGGTTAAGAAGAAAAATGATTTAAACTACTGATGAAATCCCATGTAAATATGTTTATGCTTGACAGAAATTCACATTGTCATTACTATCAACCGATAACATTGTCATTACTATCAACGGATAAAAGACAGCAAAAATGAGCACCAAAGTCGAGTGTTGTACTAACCTTGAGAGCTGTCTGTCATCTTTAATTTTGACTAGACAAGAGGATCTATGATCTGCAACACAGTACTTGCAACCACGAGCTATACGACAGGGCAAACCTATGTAATCTGCCAATCTCTGCATTCAAAATCCAATTAACAGTGAATAACTAATCTGTAACAAGGTTATCAAGAAACATTAATACGTCCAACCAAGTCCAAAACAATCCCAGGCAACACTAATGCACCCTCTTCTCGCATCCAAAATGCTCAACAATATTGTCACTCAACTGAAATATTCTTCGATCATACCCTACAAAACAATAAATTCAGGAAAACATTAACTTTTCACCTTAAAAAGAATTGCCCGATGCCTACAAAGCCCAGTAGACAGGCTGCCAATGGGAAGCACAACACACTTGTGAAAATTCCTCAACTTCTTACTAACCAACTTCCAGCGCTTGTGAAGATCGCCTTGCTCCACCGGAAACATACCCCTTCAAACATTCAAACATCAGATTAATAAAAAGAAGAAAAAGTGACTTCACACTCCCTCGAAGAACAGATACACTCCATCTGATTCTTACCCCATACAAATGGCTACCAGTTTCCCTAGTTGTTCCACTAACACCAAGGTGTTCTCAGAAGCACAATACAACTCTTGCGCCTTATCTTGTAGCAGCTTCAAGCGAGAGTCCTCGCGTCTATCAACAAGCACCACCTCCATACAAGTTTCGCTGGGCTCAACCGCTTTTAGCGCCATCAAAGTAGGTATCCTTCTACCTTCTTCGACATCATTACACATCACCCAAAGATATGGATTCATCCCCAATATGTTATAAAACCCGTCAGATATCTTGTCCGTGTAAGATAAACATCCACTCACCTGAATCATAATAAAAATTAGACTTTAGATTTGAATATAATAAAATAAAACTTAGATCCAGTTTCTTAATCCCCTTAAAAGTTGTTCTCCGATTAAAATTAGAGTTTTACTTCAATAATCCACGTAAATGTTTACAAAGTGTAAATATGGTTCGCAAGGTAAAACTCTAATTCGAATTAGAAAATACTAAAAAAGAACATAAGAAACTTCATATAAGTTTTATCCAACGATGTTCTGTTTAATTTTAACAATGAAGTGAGTTTTGCACCCATAGGCGATAAGAAACGGATTCAGCATCCCAGGTTTCGGTTCCTGGAGTGAGAACAGGTTCAGTGACGAGGCTAGCCAAACAGTTGAGCCTCCTCGCTAACGTGAGTTGCAAGATGTAGCTCTCTTTCGACTTCTTGGCCAACTTCTCCGTGACCTGTTCTTCCTCCTCATCCTTGTGCCTCGGCGCAGCGATAGTAGTGAGTGTGCGAGACGACGACGTTTCCTCCTTAATGTCGCTGGAAAAATTGCAATCAAACGTCGTCCCCGAAAACAAGCTTCCAGCATAGCTGCTCCCGCTTGATAGCCTCGGCAGCGAAACCTGCCGGTCGAAGCTCTGGTCAACGGCAGCGTCCTTGACGGTGGTTTCCGGCTGAAGAAGTAGGTCGCCGTCGCAGTGGTGGCTGGAGTGGCTGACTTTGTTGTCGATCAGCCAATCGCAGAACGCAGCGATTTGCTTGTGTTTGGTCCGAAACTTGTCGCCGGCGGCGAACAGGTCGGAGACGGCGGAGTGCTCAGCGGAGGAGAGAACGACGTCGTTGTCTTTAATCAGAAGCGGTTTTTTCGGAGTGCCGCTTTCGACGCTCAACGTGTCATGTTTGATTGAGTTGACGATTTTCTTTTTCTCATGATCTAATAGCTGTTTGGTAGATTCATCCAACCCTCGCTCCGGGAATTGACGCGGGAAAATGTATGTGGTTCTGTGAGGCATTTTCGCTCACCACTTGTTTTCGCAGTCACGAAACTCTCGCACTTCACAGACACAGATATTGCAAGCACTCACGTGCGAGCCAACGGAATCACAAACCACTTTTACTTTCCGTCTTCGCCGTTTCGGTCCTCCTCCTCCTCCTTCTACAACCTCAACCTACCTCACTGTAAATTGTTCAACCGATTCCACTGCTAACCATGGATAATAATACAGTGTTATGGAAACATAAACTGCGTTCAACTCTTTCCGAATCTGAAAACCACGTTCGAAAAATGAAACCGCAATATCGAGCAACTGAAAGTTGCGGATTAAATGCACGATCGATTACGGTGGTTTCTGAACATAACTATGAATTCTTACGAGTGAAAAGAGAAGACGGTGATTTAAGCAGTGGGAGATTGAAGAAGAAAAAGACTAATGGAGAATGTGAGCTATGGTTGTGACTTTTGACGTTAGTTGTGGTTTTTGCTGTGCAAGAAACACTGAAGTTTGTAGCATGGAGTTGGAATGAGAGAGCGAAAAGGAAATAATATAAATCCGTATGCTAACAAACGCTGGGGTATGGGTGCGCACCATTGTTAGAAAAGTGACACGTAAAACTTATAACCAATCATAGAAAGACACGCAAGGGTAAAGATGCGCACTGCGCATGACATGTAGTTTAGTGCCTCTGCTGCTACGGGTTTCTGTGTAGTAGGAGCAGTTATAAAACTGGGGGAGTCATGCATTTTCTTCAGCCAATCAGCCTCCTCGAGATTGAGAGAAAATCATAAGTTTATTTAATTTTGACCCTCATATGCCTTTTAAAAATAAAATTAATTCGTTTTGACCCTATTTAATTAGTTCATACTTATTTTAGTTATTACATTTGCATGTATAATTAGATTTTATTATAAAATTTGTGACAGGAAAAAAAGTTATTTATTAAATTATATTTATATGGATAAGTGTTCTTTTACAAGTTTTAATAACTCGTTGCAGTCCTCTTATCCTAATCCGTAGATTAATAATGATTATTTCAACAATTATTGTTAATTTCTCACAGAAATTTAACTCGATTAGTTTTATGATAGATAAAATAGTCAAACTTTTTAATTTAAAAAGTTACCGTAAGTCTAATAGGCTCAAATTATTTTAAGGATAGAAGAAAGAATAATTTTTTATGAAATTTTAAAATTTAAAATAAACAATATTGTAAATGCGTTAATTGAATTCTATTGTCGAAAATCTTACATAAAAATATTAGAATATTATATATATATATAATATAAATAGATCTAAATTTTATTTTTTATTTTATAAAGATCAAGTTTCTTAATATCTAATATTATTATTTCAATTTTGATATTAAAAAAATTGTTTATTTTGTTAAAATAACATTAATAAACAAATATTTTTTAGTTTTCTGAATTGTCCATTTAAATAAGTAGAGAATTAATATTGTTTATTTATTTTCTTTCCTTTTCAACAATCTAAATAGTAAATCTTCTTGTAAACAAAGTGCCAATAAAAGTGTCTCACAGAAGCGAACAAGAGAGCAATGAACCTAGACAGATCATCTTTCTTCTGGTACAATGTTTTCCTTTTAAAAAATAGTGTAACGGTGATGACATAAATTTCTTTGATAATCAAATTGGGTACAAGACTCTTGATCACTTACTTCTGTTTACTATTTTTTAATAACAGCATGTGATGAGTGTTGAAAGTTTCGACTGTGATACTCTGGTATTGAAGTCGTGAAAGTGCTGTAAAGTGTTCATTTTTTCTCCCTTTGGTCCAGTGTCACTTGGTATGCGTGATCATTCTATCTAACTCTTTATTTAACCAATGCTTTCCCCTCTTTTTCCCCCTTCCCTGTCATTATCTCTTTCATACATACATTTTGTTTCTCATTTTTATAGTTTTAAAAAAAATTCTTTAACACCGTGAAAAGTAAAAAAACATACATTTAACAATGGTTTATAATAATATTTTTAATTCAAAAATAAAATAAAATATTAGTTTATTAAAGTATGAAATGTATGTTTTTATTGTTCACATTGCTAATATATCGTCCTGATATTAGACTATGAAAGATAAGAAAGCTAATCCAAATTTTGACTAATTTATTAATTATTAATGTGCCCTGTTATTAGGTCTGTTACTAGGTTCATCTTCATCACTTTGAGGTTCTTTCATCTTTGTGTTAATGGAAGAACACTGTATTTTAACATGGCTATCCCAGTAAACCTTCCTTCTTGTCACTCTTACACCAATTTGTATTAAAGATTTTATATTTGTATATGGTCAAATTCTACTCTAACTTACCATTTGTACTATAGGTAATGTGTTCTATTTAGTTTCATCGTAGGAATTCTATTAAGAATAGATTAAGTAGATTGATATACATAACACTTACAACTTACTTTATTTGATCCTTTCAGTTCAAATGAAAATATTTTTTATATAATATGTCTTATCAACAATATATTATAGTAACGTAAATGTGGCTAATACAAGATAATAGAAATGTCGGCTATCCCTCAGGACGGTAGGAATAGGAAGAGGATGAGGGATACAAGTAACATTATAACCACTACCCAATATTTGGTGGCATGTCGACTCTCCACGATGTTCTTCACCCATCAACTTGGAGTCCCTTCCACCGGTCGACGACAGACATTATCGGTTCATCTGTCATTGCTGTTACGGTTGTTGCTGCACCCTAAGCTCTGAATAGCCCCTATTTCTTTAACGGGGTGATCTACTATTTTCGAGGGGTGTCCAGGTCGGCCTACCCCGCTCCCGAACAATTTCTTAGTTTTGTTCCCAAAGAGGACTTATTCTAGGGTGGCATTGAGATGCTGTGTCGGGTCTCGTAATGAAATGATTGGGTGCTGATGCCCGGGGCCGAAAGGTCGAGAAAATCTCCCGTCTAAAGCATGAGCTAGCTGAGGCCTCAAGCCCTTTAAAACAATCTTTGGAGGCGAACTCGGCCTATGAGGGGAAGATGGCCCGGGCGAATGCTGACTTGGAGATAGTCGATACTAAGGCGGCCGAGACGAAGTGGCGGGAGAGAGAGAGGGTGGCCAAGGTGGCCAAATTGAAGAAGGCTTTGGAGGAAGCCAAGGTTGGGATCTCGGTGTTACGGGCAGAAAACTCGGAGTTGTGGATTGAGAAGGCTTCGGTTGAGGCTGACCTTGACAAGACCATCGACAACACATTAGTGATGTTGGGCCAGAGCTTCAATCAAGTCGTCTGACAGGCTCAATCTACAATAGCTCGTCATCGGTCGGTGACTTCGACGTCAATATGGACGTTTACAAAGGCCGAATTGTGCCTGTTAGCGAGCTACAAGCCTTTAGGAATGCAACACGATAGCCTCCTGCCAAGGATGCTGAAGACAGAGACCATTAGGTTTTAGCCTTTAGTTTTTTGTTTCCTTTGGTCGGGATGTGACCCTTCTTTTTATCCTCCAAGGTCGGAGTGTGACCTCCACCTTCTATCTTTCAATGAATGAATTGGTCGTCTTTCCTTTATACTTCTTCTTCACAATGCACTATAAAATGAAACTTTAATAGTTAACTAGTCAGGGTAACTGATAGCTGTCATTTTGCTGTCAAATTAATATGATTCTAGCGTAGACTTGTCTAACACTAGAGAGATGATAGTATAATTGTGGACAAATGTCCCCAAGTCGTCTCCCAACGAATCCAATAGTAAAATTAGCTTATCAGGGTTTAAAATCTATCTGCAAACAATAAAAGTTAGCAATAACAATAAAGATAAAAAGGGGTTTAGATAGTTATGCAGAAAATATAAAAAAGATTAAAATAGCAAATAAAAAGCGGTTGATCCCAAGTTCTTTCACCATTGAATTCTTCATAGGTTCTCTAAAGATTAATCTTTTCTCAATCCTCCAACAGAGCTAAACCAGATTGAACATGCGTCGATCTAATTCAACTGAAACTCACCAGTAAAGCATGCGTCTACTAGTTTAATCAATATTCACTTTGTTCCATGCGTATACTCCATGGGAATGCTTACCTCCTCTCCCTTGAATCATGCGCCCAAGAAATTAATTAGAACAATGCGAACTAACTAAGAAACCAAAGTTTAAGATAAGGAAGA
>Ga0123342_1008065_pt1 | contig 13505 bp, 5 predicted proteins | sample Turbeawhitnodule_FD_89960 | JGI IMG/M metagenome (GOLD analysis project Ga0123342, IMG submission 89960) | Root nodule microbial communities of legume samples collected from Mexico - Turtle bean Mexico white nodule | ecosystem: Host-associated > Plants > Roots > Nodule | place: Mexico: Nepantla...
TGAGTTGTTTTTGCTGTGCTCGGAGATTAGGCTAAACAGGCCGAACTCCGTTAACAATTTTCGGGTGTGTTTTTTCCTCTTTATCTCTTTTATTATTCCGCTTTATTTATTCAATATTATTTTGTCGGGTAGCTCTGTTAGGGTTTTGTTTTAGTGGGAAAATTACCCGTTTTTCCCAACATGTACTCCATTAATAGTTGCTGATAGGGTGGTGGGGTTGGTCTTTGAATTGTAAGTCGTTTTTTAGCTAGTTGTGACAGGGTAGGCAGTCAGGGTTTTCTCGAGATGTATGTCTCTTTTGCTTTGTAAAAGGGTTGGACTACCCCTAAAGTGGGTCACATTTATTATATATTTTCTTGTTGATAAAAAACATTAGATTCAAATATTTCAAATTATAATAGGTTTATTTTTTTGGAATAGACATGATAGTTGGATCGAGTGGAAATTTGGACAGTAGAAAAATAATTAGGTATGATGTATTTATGTTATTACAAGAAAATTATGAAATAAAATTAATTTTAAAGAAAAAAATAATTAGTCACTTAATTAAATATTAATAAAAAATTATATTGACTAAATTAGATATTATTTTAAAAATTAAAAAATTATTATATATAATTATTTCTATTATTAATAAAATTTATAAACTAACTTCTAAATTTGTATTGAATTACATAGCTTTACGCTGTAGAGAATATAAACCTTTCTAACTCTAACTCCCTTTCTAGCTCTAACTCCCGTTTTATAGTGTGGGGACTCAAACAAACCAGTCTTTTTTAATCTAATTATAATAACTAAATTAAATTAAACAAAGTATTTGAGATATGCTTCAACTCATATACACAAAAACGAGTCAACATACCTCCTAATCAAGCCTAAAAAAGTCAATTGAATAGAAACTCTAAACAGAAGTTATAAATAATCTATATACCCTGGTAGAGGTTGGAGTATGGGAAAGGTCGCTATGGAGGAGGTGCCTAAGGTGGAGAAGGGAGAGGTTGTGTGAGAATGCATATAAGAGGGAGAATTGTATAGGATTATCTCTACGGATACTATTAAGAGGGAGGAATAGGACATGCAAATATGGAAAGGTGATTCCACAAGGGGTTTTCAATGAAATCAGCCTATGAATGCCTAGGCAACTATGGCGCAGGGCAAGTTAATGGTATTTTTAATCAGATTTGGAAAGTTAAAGCTTTTCCCAATATTTTAACCATTGCTTGGAAGATTTTTTTTGGATAAAATGCCAATTCGTAGCAGCCTTAGTATGAGAGGAGTGTTAGTGAGGCTTGCTGGTTGTGAGATGTGTAAGGCTAAAGAAGAGACAACTCAACACTTGTTCTTTGATTGTTTTATTGCACAGCGGGTTTGGTCTCTTTGCTATAGGTGGATAGGTACCATGTGTGTTCAACATAAGGATTTAAAGATTCATTTTGAGAGCTTTCATTTGGTTCATTTGAATTTCAAGCAAAACCTAGTGTGGAAGGGTATATGGGCAATAATAGTAAGGGGTATCTGGGATCAAAGGAACATGGTCTTTTTTAAGCAAGGTGTACCTGATGCGGAAGAAGTTTTCCAGATGACTCAACTTAGTTCGTGGCTATGGTTAAAACACAAGGTCAATGCCTTTAATTATTCGTTTTCGGATTAACACTTGAATCTTGTTTTGTGCATTAAAAGTTGTAGGTAATTGGGAAGGGTAGTATCATTATGATAATGGTTTCAACTCGGACAAGCAGGACTCATGTTTAAGGCTTGGACATCCAAGACTCACTCAAACTCGTTCAAGCCAACTCAAATTCGCTCAAGATTCATCGAGACGAGTCAATCTCGCCCAACCGAGAATGATCTAGAGGCAAGCAGGACTCATGTTTAGGCTTGTAATGGTTATCACGAATGACTAATTTCTTTTCTTTTGGGATTGTTTCAAACTCTGATGAATTATGGTAATATTTAATCTAGAATTAGATTCTTGAATTTGACTGAAAAGTATTTATGAGAATCTGACCTAAATGAAAATATTTTATATATAAGAATAGATTTTAATATATCAAATGCTTTATAACATCTTTTCTTAATGATAAGAAGTTTGTTAAATAGTTGAGGAATCAATATTTAAGAGATGAACTTAATAATTTCATATTAGAGAAATCAATATGAATAATTCTTTTTCTTGCATCAATATTAATTAATCCAAAATATTATATATTTTTATTTATCCATAATTTAGAGAAAGAAAGATTAACTAATTTTATTACTTGAATTTCTATAATCATTTATCTTGTTATTATTTATTTATATAAGCAAATTTTAATTAAACAATGCCATCATATCATGAATCAATCAAAGTATTGTACATATTTAGATAATTAGTGAGTGTTACAAAGTAGGACATGAAAAATTGTTCCTTGTAGGTTGATGTCCTAACACTGCCATATATATACAAATATTACAACATTATTTGGCTAAACTTTCTTCCAATTGATGCTATTGTGCCCCTTCTATATCATAATTAGTAATGTAAGTCACTTTAAGATAAAATAACCCTTCATTTAATTCTACATCAGGAGTTTGAATAATAACCAAAATAATAATGTGACATTTGATGAACCAGGAGTTCCCTTTCTCCAATCATGGTTATCAGTAGTAAACAGTTTATATGGTTCAAACATTCCAAAAATGGTTTCTTTAATACAATTTTTTTGCTGATAAAAAAAATGGAGCTGAAGATAATCTTGCCACTTGTGACACAATTCGATTCTTTGGATTGTGGGAGATATGCAGCCTCATGCTTGTGTTCTATTATATTATGACTAAAAACAAAATCAAAAGGACAATAAAACATATACCATAGTTACTGAAGAAATGCAGAAGTTCCATTCTGTTAGATGCCAATTCAATGTCCTCATTCCCCTGATGATGAATGTCATAAACAATGCCTGGTTGGTTTTTTTTTATCCATAAAAAATAAATAAAATAAAATATTTTAGAGATTGTCTTAATCTTTATATGAAAAGTAGTCAAGGTCAATCTGTTCAACACCTGATCTACATACAAACTTCAAACTTTACAAACCATCAAATTAATACTAAAGATTTTGGATTACCTTAAAAGAAGAGCTGGAATTGATACTTGTATTAACATCAGTTTGGGATGCATGGACAGAATGAGTCTGGAAAGTTCCACCTATGATATGCTGAAACGGGTTAGAGGGTTTAGAAATTTCTACTGAACCTTCCAACATTTTCACCACATCACTCATAATTGGCCTTGATTCTGGCCTATATTGAACACAACACAAAGCTACCTTCACCATTCTTTCAGCCATTTTCATATACCTCTCCTCAATCTTACAAGCATTTATCAACACTTCCAATTCTCCACCATCAAATCTTTTCCAAGCCCATACTGGAAACCACTCTTCACTTTGGGGAAGGTTAATGTCAAGGTTTCTTCTCCTTCCTATGATTTCAAATAACAGCATTCCAAAGCTGTAAACATCACACTTGTGAGTCACAGGAAATGGCATCCAAAGCTCAGGTGCAGCATAACCAGGAGTCCCCCTACCTCCTGTCATGGTTATATGAGAATGGTCCCTGTTGCAGAGTTTAGCTAATCCAAAATCAGCAACTTTAGGATTGAAGTTGTTGTCCAAAAGAATATTTCCTGGTTTGATGTCACAGTGGACTATTCTTTGTTCACAATCTTCATGCAAGTATGAAATTCCTCTGGCTGTTCCAACTGCAATCTCATGAAGCTTTTCATATCCAAGGGTCTTGTTTTCATGAAACAGATACTTGTCAAGAGATCCATTCTTCATGTACTCATAAACCAGTGCTCTCAGCTCTTTTTCAAAGCAAAATCCATACAACTTTACTAGGTTGAAATGATGAACTTTTCCAATTGTACCCACTTCTGCCATGAACTGTTCCTCAATTCTCTTGTAAGAATTTGCTCGTAGAACCTTCACAGCCACAGTTGTTCCATCACTTAAACTTCCTTTGTAAACTTCTCCAAAACCTCCTGACCCCAACGATACAGAGTAATTATCTGTTGCAATCCTAAGCAGCTCCCCAGTAAACCTCATTGGCTTTTCTCTTTCCATGTTCCTCAAAATATTGTCAATGTGGACAAAATTCCTTTCTGACAACCCATCAGTTTCTCTTCTGGAAGCTTTACAGAAACAAAACAGGCAGAGAATCACGAACCACACTAAAAGAACTGCAACACCAACACGTCAGAAATTTAGTGAAAAACAATTAAAAGCCTACATACTAGAACAAGAAGAAGAATATACATACAAACATACATTTTTCTTTTAAGTTGAAATAAATGTGAATCAATTAAGAGGTGATCAACCTTAATGCAGAACGATGATAACAAAAAAAAACCAAAGACACCTAACAACGACAAAGAACACAACAGCCAATGAACCTATCAACTAAAAAAAAACAACACTCAAAAGCAACACTAAATAAATCCTACCAGCTATGCCTATGAGACCCCCAGTGTCCATCCTTGACATTATTCGTTGAGAAGAATTCAAAATTAGGTAGTGGATATAAGGGATCGATGAGCATTTATATCCAAAATCAAATTTGAAAATGAATATATACATCTTTGGAAGTTTCAAGTTTCAAATATCAAATGATTGTTATCATTCTACATTACAGGGGGCCCCAGTATTCTTGATTGAATAAGCTGGCTACCAATCTTACAAGCCGGCTCAAAACAAATATTTGAGTTCAATAACGACAAATACTAAGTTTAGCATTTCCATGTTCCTAGTACCATCCTCCTAGGGTATTGTCGATTAAATATAAAAAGTCAAAGTCTGAGGAAGTTCATGTCATGTATAGAGTAAACCACTTTTTGTTATCTATTCGATGGAGTAATTGACAAGGAACTCCATGACGGAGAAACCAAAAACATGACAACGACCAATAAGAGAGTTTTTCTTCCTTGTTTCTTATTTAACATCAATCTGTTGGAAAAATCTACTTCATCTGTTTGCAACCCACTTTCCTGAGAAACTCTTTACCATTCCTTGCGTATTATAAAAAACAAGAATCAATAGGAAGCTTTATGATTTAAATTTCTTGTCTTCAAAACTTGTTTAGAGGCAAGATATACTATTCCTTCCCTCAATATACAATTTTTCAATTCCAAATCGTTTAGAGGCAAAAAAGAAAATGAAAAGAAAAAGCACACATACATACATGGATACATTTGAATCTAATTAGCACAAGAAAACTATTTTACAACTTATTTCATCAACTAGCTATAATCTCCTGTTGGAGATCTCACATCGACTAGAGATAAAAACCTTTTCATTGTATATAAGTGGGTGCAAACCTCAACCTCATGAGTCGATTTTATGAGGTTGAGTTAAGCTTAAAATCTACTTCGTAACATTTCTATCACTCGTTGGTAGAGGCTAATTCAATGTCGTACTTCCTCATAGTAGGAGTACCACATCCAATGCTGGAGTTTGTTACCATAACAGAAGAACCAGATGAAAAACTTGTATTATAGGTTTGTGACACTGGTACTGGATGAGCAATGGTAACCCCACCCATGAAGTGCTGAAACGGGTTGTCAGGTTCTGGAATTTCCACTGAACCTTCCAGCATTTTCACCACAACACTCATTATAGGCCTTAATTCTGGCCTATACTGAACACACCAAAAAGCTATCTTAATCATTCTTTCTGCAATCTCCTTAGCTTTCTCCTCCTCTATCCCACACACTATCATCAACTCCCCCAGTTGTGCAGAATCAAATTTTTCCCAAACCCATATTGGAAACCACTCTTGGCTTCCAGCAAGTTTGATATCAATGTTTCTTCTTCTGCCTACGATTTCAAATAGCAGCATGCCAAAACTATAAACATCACACTTGGGAGTTATGGGAAAGGGCATCCAAAGCTCAGGTGCTGCATAACCTGGAGTTCCCCTGCCTCCAGTCATGGTTATGTGAGTATTGTCCCTGTTGCAAAGTTTGGCTAAACCGAAATCAGCAACTTTAGGATTGTAATTCCTGTCCAAGAGAATGTTTCCTGGTTTTATGTCGTAATGGATTATTCTGTGTTGGCACTCCTCATGCAAATAAGCAATGCTTCTAGCTGTTCCCACTGCAATCTCATGAAGCTTTTCATATCCTATGGTCTTCTTTTCATGGAACAAATACCTATCAAGAGAGCCATTACTCATGTACTCATACACCAGTGCGATCAGCTTTTCTTCAAAGCAAAATCCATAGAGTCTAACAAGATTAAAATGATGAATTCTGCCTATGGTACCCACTTCTGCCATAAACTGCTCCTCGATTTTCTTGTCTGAATTCCCTCGAAGAACCTTCACAGCAACAATGGTCCCATTGCTAAAAATTCCCTTATAAACTGTTCCAAAACCTCCTGATCCCAACAAGTGAGAGTAGTTGTCAGTGGCAATCCTTAGTTGTTGACCAGTGAATCTTATTGGTTTCTCCCTTTCCATGTCATTGAGAAATTTATCCATAGTCCGAGTCAGAAATTTTGAACCTGAAACTACTGATCTATCATTCTTCTGATTTCTTTTTCTGCACACACAAATCAAAATACCTATCTTCAAGAAAATCCCCACTGCAAAATATTAATGTATAATTAGAAATCTTGTGACAAAACATCAAAACCAGCACTGAACAGAATTGAATTGGTTGAAAAAAAATAGCACAGGTTATAAAATCTTACCAACAACCACTGTTGCCCCAATTGCTGCACCACTTGACATTAGACAAGATAACAATTCAAACTGCTAAAGTGATGTGGAGGAATTGTGTGAAGGAAAGGAACATAGTTCTTAAATTTATACAAAATATACATGCATTTATCCACTATAAGACAATTAACTTTCAAAAATTAATAACGGATGCTTGTCACCTGAATTTTATTTTTTATATGAAGAAAATTACATCATATTTACATTAATGGCAGTGAAGGTGACATTGCATATTATATATTTTTTCTTTTACTATTTTAAAAAATTATTGCATATGATAAGCTGACCTCAAGAAAAATGTTATAAATTAAATATATCACTACAAAAAATTTATTAAATAATAACCAAAATTAGATATAAAAATAGTTAATCACTATATTAACTAAATTAAATATTATTTTAAAGATTAAAAAATTATTTATATCTAATATAGTTTCTATTATTAATAAATAATTTTTAATATATATATATATATAAATATAGAAGAATTATACCAAAATTATGTTAACAAAATCCATACATAGGTAGATTATATTTATTAATAAAAAATTCTAATAACAGACTAGATGAAAATCTATTATTCCAATGAAAAGATTTTCTGTGAATAAATTTTAAATTATCCAATTTATCACGCATTTTTTTCACGAAAAATATGAATAACCTAAAATAGTAATTAAATATGATTTTTCAGGACCTGTTTATATTGCTAGTACTTTTTGTCTCTTCTTTTGACGTCATCATCATCTCCAAGCTCTTCTTATTGCGTTGCCAATGTCAATGCCATCCAACATGTTGTTGTCATTCTTTCCTCTACTTGTTGCTTCTATCATCTTCCTCATGCGAGATGAGGAGAATATTTCGAATATGTTCATTTCCAGCAGAACAAATAACGGATGAGGTATTAAAAAAAATTATTAAATAAAAATTAATTTTAAAGATAAAAATAATTAATCACTATGTTAACTAAATTATATATTATTTTATACGGGAAAAAATTATTTATATTCAAATTAATTTTTATTATTAATAAATAATTTTTAAATTAGTATTTAATTAGTTACTTGGATAAGTTATACACACATGACACTTATTCGAATAAATTCACCAATCGTCTCATCGTGTGTTAACAAACAATTCTAATACATTTTTCACTGAGTAACCTTGTTAAAAAACCCTCATAAAAAAACATGTCTCCTTAATTATTTGCATCGTTCATAAACATTAATAAAATATCTCAACAGAAATAAAATTTAAGATTTATCATATTCCATATCCGAAGTATAACTCCCTTCGAGGGTTTTAAAAAAATATAATGAATTATATAAACGTAAACTTAAATTAAAATTAAAAAATAAAACACAATAGAATGGATTAAGCCTACTCTAATTGATGGAAAAAGTAAATTAACAGTAGTAGTTTTAAAGTATGAACTGCACCAAACTGTATTTAATTTTGACCTTATCAAATAGACACTAATAAATTATGATCCAGGAAGTTAGAGTTGACTGTTGATTGGCGAATACTAAGGCTTTATAGAATCAACTTTGTACAAAAATTATAGTACAAACAAAATCTGGGTAAGACAAAATCCAATTTCTTAGTATACCATTATCCTAGGCTATCTTCTCTTCTTATACATGATACTGTGTAATATTCATTTGATGTTTGAGGATCTACTTCACGTAATAACGACATATTAACATTAATATATGATAAATTATAATTGGCTTGAGAGTGACTAATGAAGTGAGTGAGAATTTGTTGGAAAATCATAACTAATTTTCCCCTTGGTTCTAATACAAGATGGAAGGTTGTTGGAAAAATCAGAACTAATTCTCCCTCTTTGGTTTAGATGCAAAGTAGACACTTGCAAGAGCAATAAGCAGATAATAGATAATAAAACAAGAGAGAAAAGACATCAAGAATTTTTAACATGAGAAAACTTCATCAACATAAGAAGTAAAACCCGAGAGACCTAGTCCAGAAAATATCTCTAATATGAAAATAGTCTCTCACTCTGTGGGAATAACACTCAATCTTATCCAACAAGGATGAAATATAACGTCTCTCTATCATCACACTAGGATTTATAATCTCACCATTATATTGGTTATCTATTCTCTCATTTACTCTTTAATCTCACCCAAGAAGGATAGAATATAAAGTTTCTCTAGCATCTCACTAGGATTTCTAATCTCAGCATCACAATGGATATCTATTCTCTCAATTTTCTCTATGGTGTTCTTCCTACTTGCTTGCATTTCTCTTCCTCAGAAATTTTCTTCATATAGAGAATGAGAAGGCTGATCACAGAAAGATAGTGAATAAGTAATGCTCATCACATTTTTCATAGAGAGTTACAATTTCAAGACTTTTGGAATGGTCATCATTAAATATATTCAATGGATCAGTTACCAGTCATGGTCTCCCATTAAATTAAGGAGGGATTCCCAACAATTCTCCCCCCCCCCCCGACTTAATTGAAGGTTATTAATAATTCAACTCCCCTGCAACCGTCTGTTACTCCTTAACATAACATTGACTTTGTCAACATGTCGGACCAGCTCTCATGAGTAATGACTTATTTCATCTTGTATAAAAAAAACCAAGCTCTGACACCATTGTTGGGAAAATCAGAACTAATTCTCCCTCTTTGGTGGTGTAGATACAAAATGGAAACTTGCGAAAGCAATAAGCAGATAATAGAAAATAGAGCAAAAGAGAAAATGACACCGAGAATTTTTGACGTGATAAAACTTCCTCAACATGAGAAGTAAAATCCATTGGACCTAGTCCAAAAAATGTCTCTACTATGAAAATAGAATTACAAAATTTGTTTTTTTTATTCTGTGAGGAAAACACTCAATCTCACTGTTCTCGCCGGCTCGACGTCGGTTAGAGTAAGGATGAGCTCTCTTCGAATTTCCTTCTGTTGTTCAGTCGCCTAATGGATGAGGCACTTGGTGAATGGCCTCTGGACTTCAGCAAACCGATCTCCTGGGGATGAGGAGGGCTCCACCTACGATTGCACTCTGACGCTCAAGTCAGTGAGAGCACTAAATATAAGTTGTATGATAAAACATACGACAAAGATGCAAGTTGAGATACTCCTTGTGGGTGGTCGTCTATTTATAAGCGTCTACGGGCTTGGATTTCAGACCTGGGTCTTTCCAGGCATTAATGTGTGATTTCTCGGTAACTCTCTATAAAATCTGGAGATTTATTACGTTATCGGGGATATGAGCATTTATATTTATTACACAATCAGAAATATGTGTGTGCAAAAAAACATTATACTTTTCTTTAATGAAATTCGTTCCTTGCTAGCATCGCGTGATATTGGGCCAAGGCCAAAACAGGTCGTGTTTTTGGACCTGTTCATTCGGTTTCTCACATCGTCATTTTCTCCATATGGGTCTTTAGTGAGCTCGGTCAAATACCTACCCGATTCGAGACAGGACACCCACCAAACAGAATTTTCATTTAAAAATTATTATTTGGTAGAATACTCATTTTTCTTTCTCTTAATACAGACTCAGATGCGTAAAAAGAAAATATAATTTTCTTAAAACGTTTATATGCTTTTAGAGTAAACAAGTATACAAGAATTTCTTCACTGTGTATTTAAAAATTTTATGATTGGTACTTTTGGCAAATGTTTAGGTTCAACCATTTAGATACCAGTTTTGTTAAGTTGGTTCAATTTTTAATGATATGGTTAGGTTAAAACCTATAAAATTTTTAACAATGAAAAAATGATGAAAACAAAAACAAACTGTGGCATAGTACTTCGAAACTAGCTAGCTAGATATCCACTTAGAAAAAAAATCTTCAGAGACCATGCATATAAAAGATTGAGTTTAAAGGATGCTGAGAGATGTTAAGACTAAAAATGAGTTTCATAGCTATTCATGTTATTTGATCGATGTGTTCTAGTAATTTTTTTGTTCCTTTTGTGAATCTTGTTCCTGTCGGTTGACTTAAGGGTCTTCGTACAACTCACGATACTTTAACGTTTGATTCTCTGTGCCTTCGTTCATGACTTTCTTTTGATCAAACACCTGAAATCACAAAGACAAAGGGCGTCTTATAGGTCGTTTACACTCTGACGCTCAAGTCAATCTTAGGGCTAAGAAACACCAAAATTGTTAAGCGTAAAAGCTCTGGGTAAATTGTGTGTGAAGCGGCGCAAATGAATAACATACCTTACTAGGTTTATTACTTTCCTTTATATAGTCTAGGGTTTCTACTGTTTCCACTACCCAAAATAGGCTTTCTGAGGGTGGGCCCCAACACCACTATTACTCACTCTTAGGACAACCTAGCACGTAGGGTTCCCTAACTATAGTGCAACCTCTAACAGGATGACAACCTGGATGCCACCTCGTGCACCTGATCTCTGGCGTCACCCGCCCTGGGAGCGCTCTAACCTTCACGTGTCATGCATGCAGCGTGACTTTCTCAAGTTGTATCTTTTCCAGTGACTTTTTACTTGTGTTACGCCTGAGTGTGTCATACACACCACACGCATGAACTCTCGTGACCTAGGCTTCTCCCTAACTGATAACTGGTGAGTGGTCTGGGATCCACCTCTCGTGACCCAGCTCTGCTATTCGACTTGCCGAGGTCCGAGGTCAGTAGTCCTGATGACCGATGTCTGACCACTCCTCGAACCCTTGGGCGTACTGTCTACGTGACACTCTGGGCCTTCTGCTAGTGGCACCCACCTCACATGACTGATGTCTGACTAGGCACTAGCCCCTACTGCTTGTGGGACCCAACTTACCCACTTGCAGTCAACTACGTCCGAGTACTGGTCGGTACAAATCTAAGTATATTTTACAAAATATACTGATGAATTAATATATCATTTTTATGGTTTACTTGTGTTGATTCTATTATTGGTTCAAATATGGGTATTGGCATATTCTTATGTTTCTGTGTTCTTGCATGAGTTATATGATCCAATTGGTCGAAGTAAGACTATTCCAAGACAACCTATAGAGGTAAAGTTTTCTATGAGGTTGACCCTTTGAGGAGTTTCGATGAGACTGTAAAAGAGGATCCTTCAAAGATGAAGGAGGACCCTTCAAGACCAAATCATGAAGAGAGGGACAGTATACAACATGAGATCAATGCCATTGCAAAACGATTTTTTTTTATCGATCTGCTATGTTCATGTTGAAGTAGCTAAAAGATCCACATTAGATGACAAAACTGAAATTAGAACTTTCCAAGACTATGTTGCAAGCTCCATAGCTTATAAACTGTACAATCTCAAGTCAAAGTAGATTGTGATCAACATGGAAATTTAATTTGATGAGAATACACATTGATATTGGGAAAATAATCAAATTCAAAGAAGTATAAAGTCTATAAAAACAACAAACTCCAAAGAAATGAAAATCAGATTGCTAAATCTGATTCTCCAATGCTTAAAACCAGGTCTTCGGTTGAAATTTGTGAAAAATACAGCTATGTGGTTCATGAACCTTTTTGTTTTGAAGAAAATTCAATGCAAAAAGAATGGAATGGTGTAAGGAAGAGCTAGCTATTATTTACAAAAATGGTAGGGGGAACTCAGTACCAGGCCCAAGGACAAGCAAGCAATTACTGTAACATGATTTATGTGACAAAATATGAACCAAATAAATCCTTAGTGTGAACAATGCTTACTAATTTTAACTCATCTAAGTAAAGATCGTTAACCTAAAAAATATTGAGATTTGTTTGGTTCACTAGCAGCAGCATCAAAGACACAATAGTTTTGTAGAACATACGAGAAGAAAAATAATACAGCATACAACTGTTACCATACTCCATATTATCACGACAAAGGAAAATAAGTACAAACTGCAGGGTTCCCTACCTTATACACCTGTTTGCAGTGTCACAGACCATTACAACAAATTATGACCATGTCAGCAGACCTGTTCAAAAGCATAAAACAGAAGTAGAAACTTCCATTACATACACAGACCTAATTATATTACTATAAACATGACATTTCTTTTTTTTTCTATCCTTTGTCATGGTTCAAATTACATACTTTGAACATAGCAACAGATGGGAAAATCAAGAGAGCTACAACCTAATATATTACCTACTTGTAATCAGACACTAACAATCTATTCAGGAAGAATAATCATTGTGCATACTGAAGGGCAAAGTCTCACACAACCTCAAAAAAACCAAATATGGTATCGTGTCACTCATTGAAAAGTTCTCAAGCCAGAACCAACCATAAAATAAAATGCGATGTAGAAACAACTTAATACACATGTTCTGACCAGAGCAGTGCTTGTCAAGAGTTTTCAGTGACCAACACAAACATTTTCCGCCTTTAAATGATTTCAAGATTTTAGCATTCCCCTCACAGCAGCATGCCCGTTTATTAACTGAATTTAGATGACAGAACTAGCCAAGGAAAGTTCATGGAGCTCACTTAGCATCCATTCCTCCCCAGTTTGACCACCTAGTACAATAGCTCTTGTCCCTCCAACAACACATGTACTATGTCCCCAAGCAAATCTTGGAGGGCGTCCGGGTACATTCAGGATTCTCCATGTAGGCTTCTCATCAGTCGGGTCTAGTATGTAAAGCTGGGAAGCAGAATGAAGGCCTGCAACAGACCCACCAAATATCAGAATTCTCCCACCTGGAAGGCTCACAGCCACATGATCAAGTCTAGGAGGAGGAGCTATGCCTCCTGGATTTCCAGCACCTGGCATTCCACTCCCCGTTACA
>Ga0123342_1008066_pt1 | contig 13505 bp, 7 predicted proteins | sample Turbeawhitnodule_FD_89960 | JGI IMG/M metagenome (GOLD analysis project Ga0123342, IMG submission 89960) | Root nodule microbial communities of legume samples collected from Mexico - Turtle bean Mexico white nodule | ecosystem: Host-associated > Plants > Roots > Nodule | place: Mexico: Nepantla...
AAAGTGTTTTTCAAACTAAGTGAAAAACAACCTGTTGTTTTATCGAAACAACCGATTGTTTTATACTTAGGTGTTTTTGAAAAAGTTTGAAAACTGTTTTGGATGGTTGACTTGCTGTCAAACTCAAACAACCGATTGATTCACTATTTCAACCGATTGTTTGTTTGGAATCCTAATAGAAAACAATTTTGTTTGTTAAAAGAGCTTTAATTGATTTCATAACTGAATACGCTCCTGCTTTAAATGTTTTGACCAAGATTTGAATACAATAAATAGTTTGTTAATGTTTTATAACAAACAACAAGACAAAAAAATAGATTTGAGTTTTTCAAAGAGTTTTGAAGCATTTGAGTTTGAACTTGAGTTTTGGTTATTCAAGAGAGAAGTGGAATAGGATTACTCTGTATTGATTTCAGTTGATTCTGTAACAGTGTAATTTGTTCTGTGATTTGTGTACTTTCTGGTGTTGTAAAGCTAAAAAGGGTTGTGTGCTCTTGAGGTTGTCAAGATCAACATTCTTGGTGGTGTATGTGCTAAGCCAAAGGAAGTGTGTGTCTTGAGGGGATCAAGGTCACTTCTTTGGTGATGTGTGTATGTAATCTGGATTTGATTACCTAGTGGATTCCCCAGTGGTTTCTGCGAAACTGGATGTAGCTCTTGGGTTAAGCGTGAACTAGTATAAACTGTTTGTGCAATTCTCTCTTCCTTAAACTCTTTAATTTTAGTTGTTGTTATATTACTGGTATAAACAACCGATTGTTTCTGCGAAACAACCGATTGTTTTTCTGTAGTTTTTCTGTTTTGAGCTTTGTTCTTGGCAAACTGAATTCCTAAGTCTAGTTTTTTGCAAAGAATTTCATTCTATCCTAAAAAGTTTGCAAAAACCCTCTTTAAACCATTCACCCCCCTCTAGTTTAAAGCCATACATTCTAACAGTCTAGTGGTTAATGCTTGGTCACTGGAAGGACTTGGCTTCAAGTCCTGCCTACTGTAGTTTGCTTCCAATATTAATAAGGGACTTGGGTCCAAAACCTTTTAGGTCCTTAGACATAGAAGGGAGGGAGAACAGAAAGTGGTTTTTATTAGAACAAAGAAGAAATAATCACAGTTTAGACTAATATCTCTGGTCAGTTGTATGTACAAAAATGTGTACATACAACTTTCTAGAGGGCAGGGGGTTATCTGGATGAAGTGAAGAGGAGAAAGACCAACTATGTTGTCTTCAAAGTGGACTATGAAAAGGCATACGCCTCTATCATGTGGGATTTTCTTTATTACATCCTGGAAAGGCTAGGTTTTTGTGGAAAGTGGATTGGATGGGAGTCCTACTTAAGAACTCAAACCACTGAAGGGATTGAGACAAGGTAATCCTCTAGCACCTTTTCTTTTCCTCATTGTGGCAGAAGGGTTAGCTGGGATAGTAAGGAAGGCAGCTGAGAAAGAGCTGCTAGAAAGCCTGAAGATTAAAGACAGGTTCATTAAGGTTAATATGCTACAGTACACATATGATATGTTGTTCTTCTGCAAAGTGAAAGTGAAAAGCAAGTTTGTCATCAAAACAATTCTAAATTGTTTTGAATTAGCTTCAGGTTCAAAGGTGAATTTTTAGAAGAGTAGTATAGGGGGTGGGAAGTATCTTAAATATGCTACAACGATGTGCGACTATCTTGAATTGTGATACGATGAAGATGTTGTTTAAGTATTTGGGCATGCTTGTAAGGGGTTGTCACAAAAAAAAAATGTTTTCAGAAGGGATGGTGGATAGAGTGAGGAATAAATTAGGAAGATAGAAAAGCAAGTTTATTTTAATGGTAGGAAGAATTTGTTTGATAAAATTTGTGCTATCCTCTCTTTCCCTGTTCTATTTGTCTTTGTATAAAATGTCGGCTATGGTGGCAAAGGAAGTAGTGAAGTTACAGAGGAACTTCCTGTGGAGGTGGGACTCGGATGGGAGGAAAATAGCGTGGGCTTCGTGGAAAAATGTATGTGAGTTGAAGGAAGTGGGAGGGTTGGGAATGATAGAGATTAGGTGGTTCAACATTGCTTTGTTAGGAAAGTGGATATGGCGGTTGGGGTATGAGAAGAAGGGCCTGTGGAAAGAAGTGTTGGGTTCAAAATATGGAGGTTGGCGGGACCTTAGGAATAAAAAAAAAGTAACTTAGATTCGCTTTGGTAGAGGAATTTGAAGGATGTGTGGGCGATTGAGGGTTGGAAAGGCAAGTTTGAGGATAATTGCATTTGAGAGATCGAGAATGGGAGGGAGATAAGGTTGTGGGAGGATAAGTGGGTTGGAAATACGAATCTCAATACCAAATTTTCGAGGCTTTTTTCAATTTGTTTGGATAAGGAATCTTTTCTTTGGCAAGGAGGGGAATTGAATGAAAATCTAGAGTGGCTTTGGAAGATTGATTGGAGGAGGAATTTGTTTGAATGGGAGAAGAATCAGGAACAAGAGTTGATGTATCTTTTGGGAGAGAAAAGTGTAAATGTGGATAAGGAGGATACCTAGTATGGAAAGATGGTGAGACAATGGTGTTCACAGTCAAATCTGCATATAAAATCCTTAAAGAAAGTGCCCAAGGGGAAGAGGGGGATTTATACGTGGGTTTTTGGAAGGTTAAAGCTCAATCATCAGCTCTTGTTACAACTTGGAGGGTTCTGGAGGACAAAATTTTGTCTAGAGGGAATTTGGCAAGAAGAGGGATCAGGATGGATAGTTGCATTTGTTATCTGTGTGGGGAGGAAGAGGAAACTACGTCTCACCTCTTTTGCACGTGTAGAGTTGCATGGTTAGTATGGTTTAAGTGTTATGAGAGGATTGGGATGACTTCGACTGATCCTTGGGAGCCAAAAATGCATTTTCTAAATTTTAAGAGTAGTGGGGCGAATAAAAGTGTTAACCAGATTTGGGGTTGTGTGTGGGTTGTTGTGGTAGCTGAGTTGTGGAATCATAGGAATAGGAAGATTTTAAAAAGCGGCACGATAAACCACATTGAAATTTTCACAATGGTGTAGTTTAAGGTATGGTCATGGGTGTTATCCAAAATACACGAAGTAAGTTTTTCGTATTTCGATTGTCTTGAGCCTCTCGTATGTATGAGATCTGTCAGAAATTGCTAGGTGGTTTTTTGCGGGGTAAGGTTTTATAGAGGTTATGTTAGGGTGCCAATTCTGTTTATATGGTTTATATGTTTCTGTTGGGCATTAAACGTAAGATGTTTGTATAAAAGTTGAGGTATCCCTAAAATATCTTTATTTTATTCATTCGTTTTTTGTTGATAAAATAAACTATTCATAATAAGAAAATTATTAATATCAATTATTAGTATCATAATAATAATAATAATAATAATAATTATTATTATTATTATTATTATTATTACAAAATTATTAAATTAATATTTCCATTTTAATATATATTAGTATACAAAATTATTAGTAGTTCAATTATCATAAATTATTAATAATAATAATTATTATTATTATTATAATTATTTTTAATACAATTATTATTATTATTATTATTATTATTATTATTATTATTATTACTACGTGAGATTATTAAATCAATATTTTCATTTTATTATGTATCTATATAAAAGAAAATTATAAATATTATAATTATATTTTTTTATTAAAATTTTAAAAATTATTATTATTATTATCATAACTATTTTTATTTTTATTATCATTATTATTACTATTATTATATTAATTGATTTTTTAATTAGCAATTTATCTTAATTAATATTATTAGTATCATGAATATTGATTGACACCAAATTACTGACAATATGGGTGGACTCCAAATTACCGATGAATATTATCAATAAATATTGATTGTCGTTTAGTTATCAACAAATATTACCAACAAATTTTTATGTGTACATATTCATCAATAAAATCTTTCGATAAAATCAAATTACCAACTGATTGAGTAATTTTTTGTAGGTAAATCCAAAATATCTTATTGTACGAACCATCTATAAATATATAGTTCAACGTATAAGATGTGCATACCTCAATGTGAGAACTGTGTATTAAAAATCTCACACCGATTAAACATAAAACAAATTTATAATATATTTGATGCATAGGATAACATTTAAATGCAAGGACGCTAATAAAAAAAAATGCAACCACAATTATACAAAGGAATGTGAGGATTAGTCTTAGAAATAAGATTATGCAAATGCAATACCTACGGGCAATTATAATGTTTTGTTTGCTTTAATTTAATTGGCACCTTAGATGTGGTAAGCACTTTCTTAGAAAGTAAATTAATAGTACTTGATAAAAAAAACACTGTCTTTCCCCTAATTAATGAAATTACTTTATTATTGGAATGTGAATGAGTTAAAGTATCACATTTTATTTAAAAAATTAGTTGAAAGGGATATCAGATTGTTTTACGTGATTATTCGTAATTTATAGCTAAATATCTTTCTAACCTATAATAAATAAACAAACAAGTTGAGGTTGAGTAACACATAAGAAAAACTTTGAAGTATATAATAAAAGGAAACCTGAGATTCAATTTTGACGGTTTGTACAAGGTAACAACTATATTTAATTAATATACTCAAATAAGGAATTAGTAAAAAAAATAAAAATTTGAAGAACCTACAAATTTATCTAAACATTATCAAATTTTAATATGAGGGTAATTAGGTGGAGAGAAACACTTTTCTCAACTGATCCTATTAAGATTGATGACTAAATCATAAAAAAAATAGAGAATAAAGAATTTTTAGAATAAAAATAAACTTACTCTTTTTGTACCATGATTGTAGAGTTTATCAAATCTTGGAATAGATGTGGTATGTAAGAGAAAATAAAAATAGAAAAGAGAGAAGAGAAGTTGGGAGAAAAAGAAAGAAATTTGCGTGTAGGGGGTTTTTATGTTTTTTTTTTCATGTTATTAAACTTTCTCCTTTTCATACTTAAAACACTTAGATTATATTTTTAATTCTTAAAACTTTTAATAAATAAATTCGTTTTACTCAAATAGGAAAAAAAAAGTTGTTATCCAAATTTAAAACATTTATATTTGTAGTTTATAAATATATTTCTATTACTAACTTTCTTTTTTTTAATGGTGATTACTCTTTAGAAGTATAGGTCCTCATGGATATGATAGGCAAAACGACAAACACCATTCACGATATTATTATCTCTTTTAAGTATTATAATTGTAGTTTTTACAGCTCACAAATATTGTAGTTATCAATATAATACATGATTATGATCATTGACTTATTCTCAATGAGATGCAATATTCATTTATGAATTTTAATTATTCAATTTGTCCATTATAATTGTTTAATGACTTCATAGTGGTTATTATTGTACAATGTAAGTGTGCAATTGGTTAAAAATGATATTTTGATAGTCTAACTCAACCTCATAAATTCTTCATGGGGTGATGTTTATATACAATGAAATACTCTAATCTCTAGTTGATGTGGGATTTTTAACACACCCCCTCACGCTGAGCATGACAGCTCGTGTGTGAAATAACATATTATAGGTGGTCCGATAACGACCCGTTAGCGGGTGGCCTAATAAGCCCAACAAATATGTTCACTGAGATTTCTAGGTAATGGTGTTGGAGATCCCACATCGACTAGAGATTAGAGTCTTTCATGGTATATAAGTGGGTGCAAACCTCAACCTCATGAGCCGGTTTTATGGGGTTGAATTAGGCTTAAAGTTCACTTCATAACATGGTATCAAAGCCATCTCGAGCCTATCCTATCGAGTATTTATTGGGTTTATCAGGCCACCTCTATTGGGCCGCTATCGGACCACCCATAATATATAGTCTCACGCATGAGTTGGCAGTCTCGGCGTGAGGGGATGTATATAGATTTGGAAGAGAATTGAGGGTTATCCGGGGATATGGTAAATAAATATTAAAAATTTAATTATATATACATTTTTATTTTTATAGGTTGATGTATTGTGATGGCTGAAAGTCAGGTTTTGGTTTTCAGGTTTTTTAAGGATTTATCTTTACAAATTTTGATAGTTGTGAGATTTTTTTGGACATTATGTATGTACGTAATCTCTTATTTATTTCATTATTTACTATGTGAGATTTATGTATGTATATAACTATCAATAAAATAATGTTATAATGAAAGATTTTTCTTATTTAGTTCCTTAATGTGCTTTGTTAATATTTATTATATTTTTTTTTTTATTTTGAAGTTCGGTCAATGCTTTGCTTTTGTTTATGATATGTAGAGGCACAAAGCAGTTTGTGATCGACAGTAACAAAAGGAGAAAAAAATCAATATTTTGTTCTAAATATAGAATTTGAAATTTCACAGTTGTTTTTATTTTATTTGTTATCCTTGACATTTTAATTCTGTACTAATATGTTGGTGTATAAGGATATTAGAATTTGGAACTTAAGTTTTGTTTGAAAACTATATATTAATTTATCAGTTACTACATAATTCTATATGTGTAATCATTTTAAAAATATATACATCATTTTTCAATTTCATTTATTCAGTCCATTATTTTCTATATATTAGTGACAGAAAGATATTTGATTTGGGATAGATTCTGTCTGTCACTAAATATGATTTTTTTTAATATTTATATTGAAGATGTGTTTGTTTTAAACAGTTATGTACTTGTTTTAAGTAAGGAGAACTATTCAACAATATTTGAATTGAAATAAATTGGTATTAAAATTGTTTTAAAAAATAATTGTTCTTGAATAAGTTACACTAAAATATTATATTAATTTATTTTTTTAAAACTAAATCAATCCTAAATAAAATTACTTAAGTTATAGCTTACAAGATTGAGAAATATATTTTAAAAAATAAGTTATTCACTGTGAACAATTCAAATAATTAATATAATTTAGAATAATTTCATCTAATTAAATTTACTCTAGTTCAATCTTTTTTATCAGCAAATAATTAAATAAATAAAATATTTTAGAGGTATCTCAATTTTTATAAAAAAAAATATATTATTCAGTTATCTTGCTTACAAGTCCGTAAACATAGACAACGTTGTTCAGTCTAATTTATTTAAATTATTATATAGTTTAATAATATTAAATTATTTAATAATTTAATTCAATTTTATAATAATTCAATTTGATTATACATTTTGTCACACAATTATTATGTTATCACAACTTCATTTAATTTGTGATGAAAAAGAAATTAGAAGAAATTACCATGGAAGGTAAATTTAGAATGAGATAAAAAATGATTTGTGATGTAATAATAATAAGATAAAAAAAAAGGATTGTCACAAAACTTCTGTGACTCTTATTTATGTGAAAAATTATAATCCATAAAAAAAGATGTCAATAATATTTTTGTGAGGAATTTCTTCTGTCACTATTTTTTTTTTTTTTCACATCTATATTCTGATTTACCTCACACTTCCCCTTATTATATATATATTTGTTTCTATAAAATAGTTAGAAAAAGAGAATTTGTACAAATATATTACAGCACATATATCTTTGTAAGTATGCATGCATGTCGGCAATATTCTGATCAAAACATTAACGTCAGTATGGTCCCGTCTCATAAGTTCACATGCTCTCTTGGCTCTTTTTCTTCTTCTTTTTCTCACTTTATCCTTTAATTTTACGATCTTCCCACTTCAATTCCTACATATCATAACTCCCACAAGATAATTAACAAATACATCTTCTTTTTGGATGGTGAAAATGTACTTCAATCCCACTCTGCACATGGAATTGTCTATTGCTTTGAACGTCCTTTGGAATTTAGTGCCTACAACGTTTGGGAATGAGATCCTGTTAGATTTTCCTTTTTCTTTTAGGGGGGGGTCTCTGCAATGTCCTTAGATCAAACCAACAAACCATTTTCTTCTCTTTTTTCTTCATAACTGCTTCATTATACCTCTATTAATCCACTCACTAATAATTACACCCACCCTACTATGCATTTAATAATTATTGCATATTAAAAAAAATATTTCAGATTAATTAATAGTTTTCTTATTACAAATATTTAAGAGATCTAAAATTTAGATTAAAAAAAAAAACATATTTAATTCAATAGATTTTTATTTTAATTATATTACAAGAACAGTTTTGTATAATTCATTTTCTAATATATTCTTTAGTACGACATTTACAATATATAAGCTATGTTAATGAATGGCTATTCTTTTCATTGTTCTCATATTTTCCTCTCACTTATAAATTTATTGCGCGTACCATCGCCCATGTGTGTTTGAGTAAGAAAGAATTAATGTGAAGGGATAGATTTTATTGTTTTTGTTCATCAGAGATAAATAAATTTAAATAAACAGGGAATATACAAAAATACAAAGTAATAAAAAGAGAGAAAGGACATAGACAAAATTTTATCTTACAAATCTCTATATTTTATTGGTATAATGTAATGAAAGCAATAGGTAATTAATTATACTCTCATTTACTCTTTTATTAATTTTTATATGTAAATTTAGCAACAAACATCAACATTATTAATTATATATATAAGAGTTCTATAAATTTCTTAAATAATTTTTAAAGTATGTACTTATTTTAATTTTCAAATATGTAATACACGAATTCTAATTCATCTAGTTAAAATGTTTTTTAAAATAATATTTTTTAAATATTAAATTTTCTATTACGGTATATTTTTTCTATAAAACTTTCCGTTTTGTATATCTTTTGTGAAAGCATTTCCTGACAGTCTTGTGTTTATAATTGTTGATATTTGATAAAAGTCTATTGTTATTGGTGTGTGATAGAAGTCTTCTGTCTGTCAAAACATTTGCATTTATCAGAATAATTGTTAAGTTTTGTTAGTTTGGGCATTTTCTATTGAAGTGTTAGTAATTTATTTCTCAAATGGAGTTTTATTCCTTTCATAAGTATAAAATTATTTTCTTATAAGAAAATATTGTTTTCTCAAGACATTTCTTCTTTTTTTTTTTTTTGGTCCTTGGGCCTTCCCAATGATGTTGTGTTTTCCATTTTTAACCTCAAAAGTGACATTAAACAAAATATATAATTTGATGAAAATTTAATACAGAAAGAATATTATTGATTGGGTAGGCTAAAATAAATATAATTGTAGTTTTAGTTTTCATATTTCTCTTTGTTGAATGCAGTCTTTAATAGTAAAGGAATATTTGGTATTATTAGGATGTGTTATATAAGGGTTGAGATATTCTTAAAATACTTTTTATTATTTTATTTTTCTTATATTGATAAAAATAATTATAAATTACAAAATTTAACATTAAGAAATGAATACTAAGTATAATTTAATTTTATAAAATTGGTTCCTATGGTGACATCCACTTATATACTATGAAAAGTTTTTTATCTCTACATGCATGACACTATATATTTATGGATGGTACGATAACGAAAGGTATAATGATAAAATCAATAAATTCTTGCAAGATCTTTATCTTTAATCTTCAAATTCAAATCAATTTTTATCAAAATCAAATTTGTACTATCAAAAATTGAGAACACAACGTGTACTAGACCTTGGCCTTTCGGCCAAAACCAAATTCACCCTAATTCAAAAATTAAATAGATAAAACATAATTAAATATTATAAACGTGATTAAAAAATCATTGAATCTGCACTAATTCTAATAAAAAGAAAATTGAATAGAAAAGTATAAATAAGAGAACTCGATGGTATGTTTAGTTATAAAGTTGCAAACTAAAACATCACTTCAAGTGACTTTGCAGGTGAAAATAATTAAAGGAGCTTGATATCATTTATATGAATTGTAAGAGACAACAATCGATGATGCATGCAGCCATATTATGTTATGTACGGTCAGCTTGCATGTCAATTCTTACTTTAATTCACAGTGCACAACTCAAACTTATCTGTTCACTCTTTGCTAAATTTCAATAAGAAAATGACTTTCGTATGTTCTTTTACCATTCAAGTTAGTGATTTTTATTCTCGTTTCTTTTTTATGGAATCATTTCTATTTATGTTGGACACTTCAAATCATTCACCACGTACCTTTATTATTCCCTTTCCACACTTCATTCATCAATTCATCATATTCTCTTGTTTTGCACTTTCCTTCCATCACTTTTTCAAATCTCACATAGACCTAACACACGTTCGTAATTTTTTCTTGCCCTCATCATTTCCTTTTTTTTTTCTTCATCTCATACTCATAGCTATTATTTTCTACATTCCTATAAACCCTAAACCCTATATCACACTAATGCATTAAGCTATTATTTCCACCAAGAGTGCTGTATGTTAATACAGTGAAAACACACATCTCACATTTCAATAATTAGTATTATATTTATTTTGTTTTATTTTTTAATTTAAAATATTATTATATTAATATAAGTGTTTATTAAATATATGTTTTTTTATTGTGTAAATGGTGTTAAAATGATGTTAAAAGAAACTTTTCTCTTCCACCAATTGTGGTCCTACTAATAGTGAGTTCGTTATGCAACACCAACGTACATAAAAAAAACACCTTGGTGGTTGTTATTTAATTATGTTAGTAGTCATCGTATATGTCATGGATATTTAACTTAGTTGATTGTTAAACACGTGATGAATGTGACAATATTGAACTCTTTTATTTTTTTCAACTAGGTATCTAAATTTGGATTTATATTCTTTTAAAGGTTTACTTTGTGACAATAATGGTAGAAAGTCATTTTCAGTTTGCCTTTCATAAATCAACAGGTGTTAGATTCTAATAAGTGTTAAGTTTAAATTATTATATGATATGTGAGTAGAAACATATAGTTAGTTTGTATTAGTTTGACCAAACTACACTTACAATGCAGGGTTGTTGAGTTAATTTAAAAATTGATCATACAAAATTGAAATGACGGTTATTACCAATTTGATGCTTAAGTTAAAGTGTTTGAATAATTTTAATATATATATATATATATACACGTGTGTAATGTATTACTATAGAGTGATTATTATTTTAATTATATTTTAAAAATAATCATTTTCTACAAAATTCAAATAAAATTAAGCTTTGAGATAAAAGTTTCAGTTATAGTTTTTGGAAGATCTCTTGTGGTAAGAGAATGAATTTGGAAAATTTGGTACTTCTATATATTTACACTGATATTTTTATTCTTATAACTAGTGAAAAAACAGGTAAGACATCTGCTTTAAAGACAAGAGAATATTTCATTCGCAATCCGTCTAAAAAAAAGACGGTATCCGGAATACTAGCATCATCAGACAAATAGATCAGGATTTGTAAACCATTCTAAAGCTTATATTTTGGTTTAAGGACTCTAACTTTCAAGAGAAGAGACCAAGGCTTATTACTATAAGCAAAATTTCAAGCAAGATATACATTATTTTCATGATGGAGATTAATAATCTTCAAACCTGTAGCTATGCCTTTTTTTAGAATATCACCTGTCCAAATAAAATTTCTACACCACTACTCCACTTGCTTAAGAATTGAAACAAGTCATTTATACATATTAAAACTATAAGCTAGAAATCCAGTAATGATCGTATTAACCAACCGAATTTGACTCATCATGCTAGGAGATTTTCCTTTCCAAGATGTTAACTTCAATTTGACTTTATTAGCCACCAAAGGTTGTAGAAAACACACTTTGGTGCACCAACAAAGATAGACACCCCTAAATACTCAAGGAAAGTACTCAAATTTCTAAAATGTCATTAACATATAAAATATGAGAGAGAGTGATATAACCTAGCGGACTAGCCATATGTAGAATCTTGTTATCATCCACAAGCTTAGAAATACGTACCTCTACTTAGAACCTCCTTTGTGAGGCATAAAAGTAAAGGAGATAAGGGAACCTTGTCTCACACTTCCCAAACTACCCATTACCCTGATAGAAAACATGGTTGAACAAAGAATTGTACTAATCCATTCGACAAATGATGGATGAAAATCAAAGCATGTCAAAACTAATAGTAAAAGCTTCCAACTCAGACTGTCAAAAACTTTATGAATATCAACTTTGTAAGTCTCATTACCTCCCTTAACCTTTTTAGTAAGCATGTTAATAGCTTCAAAAGCAACACAAATACAATCCTGAATTTTTCCTCTGCACAAACCCATACTAATTAGGAGAAATGATTCCAGCAGCCACAATTGCAAGCCTATTCGCCAATATTTTGAAATTAGTTACAACAATTAGCCTGTAATATTTAAGGGAATCATCACCTTTAATCTTAGCAATAAGAGAGATCACATTGTTGTTCTTTTCATAAAGAACCCAGTTTTGTTTAAATAAGTTTACGTAAATAGTTAGAGAAAGATAATTGAGGATTTTTTTATTAAAAAAAGTGACTCATGACCAACTTTTTTTTTTATATTTGTTTTTATAAATTTTGTAATTATTTTGTTTTCATACATGCTTTTGGTTTGGAATTTATCAATTTTGGAATCTATCAAAATTTTCACCATTTTCAACTTCTGGAAGTCGTGTTGGACAACATTCTTATATATAATTATGAGTAGTTAATGAATAATTACTTACATTAAAAATAATATTTAAAAATTTGGAAATTTAATCTTAATCAGTCAGTTATCCTATCATACTTCAACACCACTCCCACCAACCTCTTTTTCAACCAGTTGGTTCTCCTTTCTTCTTCCAACTCAACTCGCTCTACCGAAATCAAAAACATAACAAAAGAAGAAGAAAAAAAAGTAAGAGCACGAGTGAACAACGTCAAGAAAACCAAATATAACTATTAAATACCTCTGAGAATTTAATGAGCATGAAACTGTAATTTGTAAATTTAAAAAACGTTCAACACTTTCTAAAAGTCATTCAATACCTATTCAAAACTGTATTTTTTCGTTTGTGTGTCTGTCTTGTTTTAAAAACAAAACGATTTTCAAAATAAAATTGTCCACTACCCTTTCATTCTTAAAGAGGGCACCACATAATAAAAACCGCTCTACATGGTTCAACAATAATTATCAAATATCTAAAATGAAATAAATGAAAAAGAAATTGTGGACACAAATTATTTCAAAAATTAAAGAAAAAACTAATCCTTACCAGAGTAATGATCAAATGACCAAATATTAATAAAATAATAAAATAAAATATATTAAATAAAATGAGAAAAGAATTGTGTACACCAAATTATTGAGGAGAAATTCTCTATATAGATGTAGATGTACAATAGACACACTACAAGAAAATCATCAAATAGAAACCAATTTTTAGAAACCAAAATAATTAGTTGTAATAGTAACTAAATTAGAGACCATTTTAGAAACTAAAACAAAAATTGGTTTCTAAATTAGTTTATATTATTTTCTATTATTGTTAAATAGTTTCTAAATTGGTCTCTAATTAGCAACCAAGGTTTTAGAGACTAAACTTGGAAACTAAATAATTGGTAGATAAAACATTGGTTGTTAATTAGATACCAATTTAGAAACTATTTAACAATAATAGAAAATAATAGAAACTAATTTAGAAACCAATTTTTGTTTTAGTTTCCAAA
>Ga0123342_1008067_pt1:0-10000 | contig 13505 bp, 14 predicted proteins | sample Turbeawhitnodule_FD_89960 | JGI IMG/M metagenome (GOLD analysis project Ga0123342, IMG submission 89960) | Root nodule microbial communities of legume samples collected from Mexico - Turtle bean Mexico white nodule | ecosystem: Host-associated > Plants > Roots > Nodule | place: Mexico...
AAAAAAATATATATATATATATATATATATATATATATATATATATATATATATATATATATATATATATATATCACGTGTATACGTAAGAAGAAATAAGAAAAAAGTTGGAAAAGAGATAAAGAAAATAAAGGGAATATTCGTTAGATGGAAAACATACAAACAAAAGAGTAGAGGAATAAACTAAATAAAGGAATTGAGTACGTTTTTTTTTATCAGCAACGAAGCAATTGAGTACGTGATATTAAATATTTTACAAAAGTAGCAATAGAAAATTTTATTTTAAATTGCTTGAAAGAGATAAACATAGAGGCATGCAGATCTATATCCAATACGATTAATCTTAATCTAACCAGCTTATTAATAGTCGAAATATTTTATAATATTCATTTATAAGAAAATTTCAATAATATTTAATAACAGTAATATCCTAATGCAGATTAATATAAATCAAAGTTTAGAAAAAAAATAAATTAAAATACATGTAGATCATAAACTTCGAGGATCTAAACGTTTGTAACAAGGAAAAGAAAGTGATGGAGGGCCCCATTACACTGAAAATCCTAGAGCTAAAGTGCTTCTTCATAGCCTGCTTTTCCTTTAATTTCCCTTTGGGTTTTCTTGATCACCAAAAATGGTTAAATTTTGATCATAGAACGTATCCGCTTGCTTGCATACGAATTATGGAACAATTTTCACGAACCAGAATCAAATCTTCATGTTCAATTCTGTCATGTTCCAACCGACACAAACGTTGCTACGCATACTATATAAACCTTAATCCATGTACCATGTTTATTCCTACGTCATTGTTACATGTACACGTTACCTGATTGGTTCCCTATGTTATCGACGGCCAACGCAGACGGGGTTCCGGAGCCATACAACTCGACTGTGGCGGCACGTCTGGGGCGGCGGCGGATTCCGATAAACACGACGTTCTACTGGGGGCATAAGGTGGACATACTTTTCCGGTGCTGGCCGGGCGACAGCGCCGCCATGTACGCGGTGGCGCTTCTCCTCGTGTTCTTTATGGCTGTGCTGGTGGAGTGGCTCTCTTTCACCAACATTGTGAAACTCAAGCCCGGGGGATCAAACGACGTCGTTGGAGGGCTCCTCAAGACGGGGTTATACGGCGTGCGTTCGGGGCTCTCTTACTTGGTGATGTTGGCCGTTATGTCTTTTAACGGTGGCGTGTTTGTCGTCGCTATAAGCGGCCACGTCATCGGATTCTTGATTTTCGGAACAAGGGCTTTAAGGAAGAAATCCAGTGGTTTGGACTCTTCGAAACCGTAGGATGGGCCCGGTTGGAACTTTGAATCGCTGCCGTTGGATACTATGAATAATGGTGTGAATAAAAACATTAAAACGTTGCGTTTTGTCTTTCCTGTAATGGCAAAAGTGTCAGAGAAAAAGAAATTGTTGTGGTGTTTTACGAAGTTAGAATAACGAAATGGATTATGGGTCTGTTTGCATTACTATTTTGTAACTCCGTTACATGAAAGTGATTTTTTAATTCTACTGGAACTTTTAGTAGTTCATGCATTAATTAATCACAGTAGCACTAGAGATTTTAGAACTGCAAGTCATTCAATTGTTGGTTTAAAGTTCAATATGGCAAAAGTATGAAATATAACTTCATAACCTCCTAATTGGAGGTATTTATGAGTTGTTTTGGATATGATACCGGGAAATACAAAATCTGAACCAATTAGTTTGAATTAGTTCGGATATTCCAAAAAAAAAATACTTTTCACAGTCCTAACCAAATCAATAAGATAAAAAAAAATGAATTAGCTCGATTCAAAACAAGAATTATTTTATGTAAAAGTGAAAAAAAAAACTATTTTGAAAATAATGTTATTTATAAAAAAAATCATATAGATAATCTTGTGGATAAATAATATATTTCATTATAATTAATTTACATTAACTAAATAATATTGATTTTTTTTTAAAAAAAATACATGAACCGTAAAGACAACAATACACATTAAAAAACATTAAATTAAATTTTAAATATTAATATTTAATGTTGGTCAAGTGACGCTATTAACACAACACCAAAATTTAATTTTTTTAAATTATTTTAAAATTATTTTCATTTTTTAATTAAATAAATATTTGTGTTAGTATTGAATTAGGGTTTAGCGTAATATTTATAGAGTTGATTTAACTTACTCGACTCTAATGTGACAAAAAAATTAAAAAAAATAAATTTATTTTTAAATTGTTTTAATAAATAATTATTGTGTTAGTGTAAGATTAGTGTATTGGTTAGGAGTGTTCGGGACATCGGTCCAAGCGTTTAGGTCTGATATGCTCGGTTGTGCTAGTTATGTATAGTTCGGCTTGGGTTGGGTATGGGCCCAAAAGTGTGTTACGAGGTCAGTTCAAGTTTTCTAGTAAGTTTACGTGGAAAAGATAATTAAAAATAACATAAGAAAATAATTGAATTGGTTGAGGAATATTATTAAATACAGGAATAACTGAATTGGTTGAAGTATATTATTAAATGCAAATAAAAACGGTTAAGAATTTTTGTACCCAAAAGTAACAAGTACACAGTGAATACATTATTGTTGAATATTATACTCTGGATGTTGAGATTATATTCTCGTTGATAAAAATTGTTGAATGAATGTCTAGAAAAGGGGTTTGAGACCCCGAGAAGGTACGCTTTTCTGAATACTTTAGACTAAAACAGATTTTATAGTTTGAATGCTCTCAAAGACTTGATTGTCGAAGTGTGATCAACAGGTAGAGTCCTCTGTCCTAGTGGAGCAGTATCTCGGAGTACCAATTGGAGACAAGTCAGAAGTGGAGCTCACCCATTCAATCCAACCGAGGTTAACTGGTGAGAAAATTTGACACCCACCGTGGGGCCCGATAAAACTTTATCCCACCCATATTCGCAACTGAGCATTCTGCATAATGAGAAACACGTGGCAAGTATCATTAGGATCTGAAGGAAGTGAGGCCCCCGCCTTGCAAGAAATCATGGAGGCCATAAGGGCTCTTCATGAGGCAAACAAAGAATATTGACGAGAGCATAAGTAAATTCGAATAGAAGTCAAGGCAGAGCAAGAGCGACTATAAGTAGAGGCCCAAGCTGACCACGAAAGTCTTCAAGCACGCCTTATGGTAAAGATCGTGGCCTCTCGAGTGACTATGGATGAGCATGCACATGCCAATGAGGAGTTGCGCAGGACCAACGAGGAGTTGCGAAGAAGCTTGCGCCAACAGGGTCGACGTCCTGCTCAGGAACGTTCCCCGTATTTGTCATCAAGGGATGACCCCAAGTCGTTCTCTCAGCAAATCATGGACGAGCCTGTGCCACCCCATTACATAATACCCAAGATCGCCTTGTTCATTGGTATAGAAGATCCTGAGAATCACTTAAAGGCGTTCAGAGCTCAAATGATCTTCTCCGGGGGATCTGACGCAATTTGATATAAGATGTTCATGAGTACATTCATAGAGACAATCCTGCAATGGTTTAGTGGGATTTTGGATGGTCATGTCACCTATTTCCCTTAGTTCTCTATAATGTTTAAAAAGCAGTTTTCGGCGAATAAGGTTAATCCCCCACGACTGTGTGACCTATTTAATGTTAGACAGAGCGAAGGAGAGTTGCTTAAAGCATACTTGAATAGATTTTGTGCAGTCTCGGTAAGACTTCAAACGCATGATGAGGAGATGGTGGTCGTCGCTTTCGAACAAGGTATGTTAGCAAGTCCGTTTAGTGACTCGTTAATCAAGAATCCGACGGAGATGTTGTCTGAGGTACGCCAGCGGGCTACCACCCATATTAAAGCTAAGAAGACCATGCTCAGGAAAAATAGCAGCTCATTGTTAAAGCAACCCAGGCATAAGGAAAACAGTCGAGACCGTTCCAATAGGAGCAATGAAGCCTCCATTGGGAAAAGAACGAATCTGAGGTATGTCTTATACGTTTCTAAGAAGGAGGAGCCTGAGATAAGGGCTAGAGAAAAGACAACGATCAGGCCCAGATTCCGAGTATCATGCAAAGAGCTCTTAAGCATGCCGGGGGTAGCGAATAAGTTGAAGTTTCCCCAAAAGACAAATCAATTTTTGGGATCACGAAGAGATACCTAGTGTGAGTTTCACAAGGCCTTTGGGCATAGCGTCAAACGATACATAGCCTTAGGTTACCAACTGGCCAATTTGGTCAAAGAAGATTTCTTAAAGGAGCATCTCGAGGTTAACTAGAAGAAACTAAGAGGAGAAGCTGCAACCGGAGATCAAACGCACGAAACTTCAATCCATGGGGAGTTGAACACTATTGCAAGAGGATTATCTGAAGGAGGAAGCTCGACCTTCAAGCGAAAACGATACGCACGAGCAGTAATGTCCTTAAATGCGAGGAGGTCTGACCGCCCTGCAAAGCCTTCCCTCTATTTCACAAGTTCCGACCAAAAGAATGTGTTCCCCCACAAGGAGCATCTAGTGGTGAAACAAGGAAGTTTCTCGCATTTCTGTTGACCGAGAGAGGAATAAAGTCAAACCTGGATTAATGTGCAACAATTATAAAGATGAGGAGTCCAACCAATGTGAAAGAAGTGCAACAGCTGACTGGGCGCATGGTCGCTCTGTCTCATTTTTTGTCTGCCAGTGGAGATAAGGGGTATCCTTATTTTCAATGCCTCAAGAAGAATAATTGTTTCGTGTGGACCGATGAATGTGAGAGGGCTTTCATCAAGCTTAAGGAGTATTTGGCTAGTCCTCCAGTTCTTTGTAAGCCAATTTCAAGAGTTCCCATTCGACTATATTTTCAGTAACAGATCGGGCTATTAGCTTGGTCATTTTACAAGATCAGGAGAAGGTACAAAAGTTGATCTACTTCGTGAGCAAAGTGTTGCAGGGACCAGAAACTCGGTATCAAGCTATTGAGAAAGTCGTTTTAGTTGTGGTGTTCACAACTTGGCGATTGCGGCATTACTTCCAAAGCTTTAATGTGATCATAATGACTGACATGCCCATTCATAAGATACTTTAGAAGCCCGACATTGCAGGTCGGATGGTTCGTTAGGGGGTTGAGTTGTCTGAATTAGACATGCAGTATGAGCCACGAGGGCCCATCAAAGGCCAGGTAGATGCAGATTTTATGGTAGAGCTTATGTCCGAGATTTCCCTGCTCGACCCTAATGGTTTTCAGTGGGTCCTCTTTGTTAATGGATCCTCCAACCAGCAAGGAAGCGAAGCCAGGGTCATTCTAGAAGGACCAAACAGACTCTTGATCGAAATAGACCTCAAGTTTGCATTTAAAAAGATCAACACTCAAGTTGAGTATGAGGCCTTGATAGCGAGGATGTTGTTGGCCAAAGAATTGGGAGCTAAAGAGATTGTTGGTGAAGAGTGACTCATTACTCGTAACTGGACAAGTCACAGACAAATATCAGGCTAAGGAACCACAACTAGCCTCATATCTCAGGTACGTAAGAATCTTAAGGGCGGTTTTCTTAACATTCGACCTTGTTCATGTTCACATAGAGCAAAATTCTTGAGCAAACTTACTGTCCAAATTGGCTAGCTCGGGAAAGGGGGGTAGGCAGAGGTCGGTAATCCAAGAAACCTTGAAGCAACCCAGGACAGTTACAAAGGAGTTGACGAGGGTCACCTGAAGATTTTGTAGGTCAGCCCGGAGGAAGGAAGAAGACATTGCTCGATGGTCCAGGAAACATTGAAAGTCCCAAGGATAACTATGTGTGAGTCCCTTAAAGATGAACATTCTAAACTCATGCAGGTCAGAGTTGAGGAGACCTGGTTGACACCTTATAAGTGGTACCTCGTTGATGGATTACTCCCTTCTGAGCCCGTAGAGGCCAAAATTGTCAAGAGAAACTCGGGAAGGTACACCCTGATAGATATGAACCTATTTCGTTACGATTATACTCACCCACTCCTTACCTGTGTAAGTGGGGACCAGTGCACTTGGATCATGTCCGAGCTCCATGAGGGTATTTTTGGTAGCCACATAGGAGGACGAGCTCTCTTGTTGAAAGTCATCCAAGCAGGGTACTACTGGCCTACCATGAAGGAGGATTGCGGAAGATATGTCCAACATTGTGAGTAATGTCAGAAGCACGCTGATTGTGCCATGCGCTAGTTGACGAGTTGTGACCTATCTACAGCCCATGGCCTTTCCATAAGTGAGGAATAAATATTTTGGGTACTTTCCCTCTGGCCATACGTCAAATGAAGTACCTCATTGTCGCCATCGAGTACTTTACCAAGTGGATTGAAGCTGAGTCGGTTACGCTAATAACTGCTCACAAAGTCCAACATTTTGTATGGACGAGTATTGTGTGTCGTTCTGGGATTTCAAAGCATTTAGTATCGGACAATGGAACCCAATTTGCTAGTCAACAATTGGGAAACTTGTGCATAGAGTTTGGAATAAAGCAAGTATTTGCCTCGGTAGAGCACCCACAAACAAATGTGCAGCTAGAGTCGGTGAACAAGGTTTTTTTAGGGGAATGAAGGGGAGGTTGGAAAAAGCAAAGGGAAATTGGTCAGAAGAAATTCTAAAAATTTTGTGGTCTTATCACACCACCCCGCAATCAACAACGAAGGAGCCGCCATTCAGTCTGGTATATGGGTCGGATGCCATGATACCGATCGAAATACAAAAAAGCTCTCCTAGGTTCCAAAGTTTTGTTGTTGAAGAATCCAACAAAGGAAGAAAGGTGAATTTGGATTTGCTGGACGAGGTACGTGACCATGCCAATATCAACTTAGAAGCTTTGAAGAGAAGGGTGGAAGTAAGGCACAAGACCAAGACGAAGCCTCGACAGTTCAGGATTGCCGACTTGGTGATGCGGAAAACCCACCCCTATCAAATTGAGAACAAGTTGTCTCCAAAGTGGACTGGCCCGTTCTGCATAGTCGAGGCGCTAGAAAACGGAGCATATAAGATGGAAACCTTGGAGGGAGGAGCCATCCCACGAACGTGGAACGCAACAAACCTCAAGTTTTATTTCAGTTAAGACATTTGAATTTTTATTCTTTTCCTTTGAATATTATGTTGTTTGAGGTGATGATCTTTTTCCCAAAAAAGGATTTTTTAACGAGGTCACCTAGTAATAAATTTGTTCTTGGAAGATGATGTATGAAATAAGTTAGCTCGAATTGAGTAGCGTAGATGGTGCACGGTAAGACAACCTAGTTCGGCATAAGTATGATTATCCGAGCATAGGCACCTTGTGTGATGAATTGGTATGATGAATTATTTGATTTGGTGCACGATAAGACGACCAAGTTCGGCGTAAGTATGATTATCCAAGCATAGGCGCCTTGTGTGATGAATTGATATGATGAATTATTTGACTTGGTGCCCGGTAAGACGACCTACCTTGGCGTAAGTATGATTATCGCGCATAAGCTCCCTGTGATGAATTATTTTGTTTGGCACATGGTAAGACAACCTAGCTCAGAATGAATAGAGTCATTCGAGTATAGGCGCCCTATGAAGATGAATTTATTTGATGAAGTACATGGTAAGATGACTTAGCTCGGTGTAAGCACGACTACCCGAGTATAAGCGCCTTGTAAGATGAATTTATTTTGATAAATTACTTGATATAATGCATGATAAGACAACCTAGCTTGGTGTAAGTACTACTACCCGAGCATAGGCGTCCTGCAAGATGAATTGATTGGATGAATTATTTGGTTTGGCGTGGTAAGACGACCTAGCTCGGAATGAATAGAGTCATTCGAGTATAGACGCCCTGTGAAGATGGATCTATTTGATGAAGTGCATGATAAGACAACTTAGCTCGGTGTAAGCACGACTACTCGAGTATAAGCGCCTTATGAGATGAATTTATTTTGATGAATTACTTTATATGATGCATGATAAGACGACCTAGCTCGGTGTAAGTACAATTATTAGAGAATGGGCGCCCTACAAGTTAAGTTGATATGGAAATCATTTGAGATAGTGCACATTGAGACGACCAAGCTCGGAGTAGATACAACTATCCAAGCAAGCGCCCTGTGAGGTGATATATCGTGGAACAAATGTCGATTTCAAGTTGTAAGGCAGCTCAGCTCAAAGGACATGGTGATTCAACTGTGCCCGAGGTTGGAATAATACTGAAAACTCAAGGTACCATGCCTTTTACCTTTACCTAACTTGCGAAATAAAGTTATGTAGTGAATGCCCAGATAGAGAGAGGGTGCATGTCAAGTTAAAGGGAAGGGTTGTCTTAATCACGAAGGCGTTGCTTATCAAAGGTTAGACTCTTCTATCAAGAGAAATAAGTTATTACTTTACACACTTATGTTGGCAAACACTGTTACATTTTTTGTGTTAAATAGGTTAAGTTAATTGGTAAAATATTGGGGCATGCATTTGTAGAGATGAAATAAACTCTTTAGAAATCTTAAAAATCGAATGCATAAGAGGATTTATAAGCGCGAAATAAACATAAGCAATATGTTCAAAGTGTCAAAATGTCAAGTGAGTTTGGCAGGCGAATAAATAGTAGAGTTCATAAATGTTAAGTTAGTCTCCCACCAATCTGTCGTCAACCATGGTCTTGCCCGGGTCCAATTCAGAGAGGTCCATGGTGGGTTGGACTATTGCTGCCTGCTCTAAGGTGGTTTTGAAACCGGCCAAGAAGGACTGGGTAACATCTTCTTTGAGAGAGTCAATAACTTTGGCAGAACTTTCTTCCTTGAGAGCCATCTCTTTCTTTAAGCCTTCAATCTCGCTCAAGAGCTTGCTCCTCTCTTCGGATAGGCTCAGGGTCAGGGCCTTTTGAGTCTTCTCCATTCGGATACGCTTGGCTTCTTGATGGAGTCGCTCAGCTTCTTGGTGCATGTCACTCAGTTGGTTAACCTCCGTTTGGAGACGTTTTATGCCTTTGCGAAGCTACATGATTTCCTTGGTCTTCTGATCCACAGACGCCTCTCGATCCTACACCTTGACGTTAACTAGGCAAAAGCTTGGCCTAGCAGCTTTAAGGTATCATGACGAAGGAGGTTTTCGTCATGGACCATTAACCTAACTCTGTCTTTGTTGCTAATATTGAACAACATTCTTTGCAAAGAAAACAAGTAAATGATTAATGACAGTGATATAGATGTCTTCATCAAGGGTAGGAAACAAGGAGTACCGGTGTATGCTTTCAGGGCACCAGGGAGGTATTCTTTGGTCAATAGAAAGGAGGTGTCAAAAACTACTTTCAAGCTCGTCAGAAACTTGCAGATCCCTTGTTCTTTTGGTGACAGATCTTCCAAGTGCCGAGCAATCTGGAATCTAGGTTTAGGGGTCCGATACAAGGGGAATTCGTCCAGTAGGGTCGGATCTGCTATTGAAGCTCAAATTTTAAAAAAATTACCTTTAAAATTTTTGTATGACGACTGGAAGAAGGTAAGCAAACCTCTTCCAGGGGCAACGTTTAGGGAAACCCACAGTTGAAGGCCCGAGTGTTTGGCCTCAAAGAAATAAAGGAAAACTTCCACAGTCAGTGAAATACTGAGTTGTGAACACAAGACAATGAAATGCCTAGTTATTTGGATGTAGGTATTTGCTTTTCACGTTTGGTTGACACTTAGGTCTGACACCTAATCCTTGTGATAGCATTGCCTTCATTTCGTTTGAATTTTTGTGGTGGATTGCGGAAGCTCAATGGAAGTGGCGGACAAGGATTGCTCCAATGGAGCTATGGTTTCCTTGAAGGTGCATGATAGGTAGGGAGAATGATTGGTTGAATCATATCACTTGGAGAAAGGTGAAGAAGATTAAAGTGTTTATCCTAGAGAGGCAAGACAAGAGAGTGAGAAGGCTAGCAATCTTGGTAGCAATTCACTCATTCATTAATCTTGTAAATTCATGAGTCAAGCACCCCCTTTATATAGGTCAGAGGTCCAACCATTATACAAGGAAATTGGTGGGAAAATTCAAATGAAAAGGTTTGAAACTAGGCGCCTAAAATGATGTTACAAGGCAAGCATGACAAGGTGTGAT
>Ga0123342_1008069_pt1 | contig 13504 bp, 7 predicted proteins | sample Turbeawhitnodule_FD_89960 | JGI IMG/M metagenome (GOLD analysis project Ga0123342, IMG submission 89960) | Root nodule microbial communities of legume samples collected from Mexico - Turtle bean Mexico white nodule | ecosystem: Host-associated > Plants > Roots > Nodule | place: Mexico: Nepantla...
AAGTATTCACAAATACGGCATGAACAAGATAATAGTACAAGTTTAGGAAAATCAAAGCAGTCCCCTTACCCTCAAAGTAGGTACTAGACTGTCTTCATCTTTCAGGCAACAACTCTATGTACAGTGCAACCAAAATCTAGACCAGTAGTCCATTAAATTCTCCATTTTACAAAATTGTAGCTAATATTTCAGGATTTTGTTGTTTTCAGAGACATCATAAAAGCATATCCAAACTATAAACTATATTTCATGTACAGAATAAACTAAAGCATGAATGACTAAAAAGGTTACCATGTCTCTGAGATTGTTCTTTAAGCTTCTGATCTTTCGGTTGAGCACCACAACTATCACCATCGGAGCTATTGCCACTCTTACTTTCACTGTCTGAATCAGTATGACTGGCCAATTCCCTGACACCAAAAACAATCTCAGTAGCAGCCAAATATTTGAAACTGAGAAGGACTCAATACATTAAAAGAAATCATAACCCCTTCAATGCATACAAATGTTCATGTCAATGCCAAGAATGAAGGGCTTCATGTAGTAAAGTAACACAACATCAATGATACTTATACAACTAAACAACATGCAATATGCTCATAGAATAAAATAAATAAACCACAAGACCTACACTATACAGCCATTATAAGTTCTTAACAAGCAACCATAATTAAGTATCTAATCAGAATCAATACCTTCTTGATCTACGCTTTGATTTTTTGTCTTGTTTCCTTCGTCTCTTCTCTCGTTGTTTGTCTCTTCTTTTTCCACGTCTATGCCTGTCTTTCCTGGATCTTTTCCTCTTTCTCTGCCTGTCATCACTGGAGGAACTTGTGTAAGATGATGAAGATAAATCTGATTCAGAATCACAACCACTTTCGGAAGATTTCGTGTCTGAATCTGAGGAACTATCAGATTCTGATGTGTAATACTTTCTCCTTTTCCTTTTGTCCCCTGAAGATTTTCTGTTCTTCCCCCTATGCAGTTCATGATTATTGGTTTCGCGAAACCCATTTCTTCCCTTTTTTGATTTCTTCAACTTCTTTCCATCTACTAGGCGAGGTAAAGATTCAAATCATCAACAGACTAAAAATAATTGAATATGACATTACCAGCTGGCATATGGCACATTCACCTCAAATAAAAAATACATAATGTTATGCTTCAGCATTTCAATAGTTGAACATGAAATTTTCAACAGATGATTAATAAGTTAATTATCCATATAACATAGTTCATATTGAGGGTAGAACTTAGGATTCTCCATGAATGGCAGAGGAATCTCACCCTCATTATGTTCGCCACAATTAATTATTTTAACAGTTACACTTGGAAGTCCTTCTTCATCACCCACATCTTCAATTTTCTTCAATATATTATGCCCTTGCACAAGCTTTCCAAAGATCACATGTTTCCTGAAAAAATACATCAGAATTGAACAAGATAAGCGAGTTGATCATTTAGTTCAGCTCAGAAATAATGACTAAAAACATAGGGAATTCACCCGCTCCCACTCAATAATGATAGAAAGACCCAATTCAGAAAATAAGCACCATAAACATGTACTTAAAATTGAGAAAATTCTGCATCGTAAGGTTCACTGCTCCATTGTCTCAAGTGCATTCTAAATTAAGCCAAATGGCCTTTGAATATATTTGAGGAAACACTAAAGCAAAAATAGAATTTTGACAATACAATACAGTTAAATTAATCAAATTAAGAAATTGTTTAAGAAAAGCTACAATTTAAACTGATTTTAACTTTCACAATGGCCTGTGTTTGATAGCTTTTAGCTTATAAAAATAAGCTAAAAACAGCTTATGGGTTTCAAGAGCTGTTTTTGACAAGTTCATTTAATCAAACCAGTACTAAAACACTTCGATGCTTATTGCAGAAGATAACTTAAAATAAGCTGTAGATAAAATCACTCAGGGTACCTAAGTGCTAAATGCCACAGAAAAGACAGATAAGCAAACCTATCAAGATGGGGATCAGCTTTAAAAGTGATGATAAAATGAGAACCAAGAGTGTCGCGAACAGCAACAGGCATAGATAGAAGGCCGGGAGCATCATGCTTTAGCCTAGGTGATTCATCTGAAATGAATCACAAGTACAATTTGTAAGAACTACATAAACTTATAGACATAACCATAACTGTTCCAGATCCACACTGTGGATTATGAGATCAAGGCCACAACTTAGCATTCTCACCTGGGAACTTGGAACCATATATGCTTTCTCCACCAGTGCCTGCAAAATACACAGGAAAATAGTATTTACATAGAATAATGTAAATAGTATGTAACATGGTGCTGCATTTGGGATGAGATACAAAGAATAAGAGACGACTGTCAATGAGGTTTAACAGGTTTAAAGACAAGCCTGCCGATCAGCCACATAACTAACTATAAAGTACAAGAGAAGGCTACATGTGAGCAAGGTTATTGATGCAGACTATGTAAATTCATCTCATAAGCTAGACTCAAACTCGCTAGATTTTATTGAATATAAAAATAATATTAAAATACTTAAAAATAACATATATTAATAAAATATAAGACTACTAATACAATAATCAACCAATATTTCAACTCCATAATAAAGAAAGTAGCAAACTACAATAATAAAGCAGCAGAGTAACTCAATGGGATACCATTGAGGTTAGACACCCTACACTCATAACATTGTGGAACCCCAACGGCGGGGAACCCGTGTTCAATCCCACCATGTGAAAATACTCATCAAGCCGTCAACAGTGACAATAGCATGAGTGAGACAAGTCTTTGATCCAATGAGTTGGAGGAGACTTGTTACAGCAAAATAAAGTCAAATTACACTCAAATCATACATACACATAATATCATATAAATATAAAATTACAAAATATGATTTCATATAATGTAAAAATAATATAAGTATATCACTAATATAATTAATGTCATAAAAATATTTTAGATATCCCTAATATAATGTCATGAAAATATAATCATCACACAAAAAATGAGCCCGGAAGTCAGGTTGCAAAGATCAAATATTCACTTAATGACAAAATCACAATAGACACAAATGACAAAAAATTGCAAAAATTAGAGACTTGAACTTGCATTGAACTAGGAAGAAGGATGGGTGTTGCTAGTCATTGCTGTATATTGCCTTCAACGGGTGTTGCTGAACAAGGTTGTCTTCGAAAGGATGAAAATTGGGAGACTATAAATCAAGTTTGATTGCAAGAACGGAAGAGATGCCCCCAAACACTGTTTTGCAAGGAAAAAATAAATTCAAAATGGCCCAACAGATTACCACAGTGGACAAAAATATTTCACCCAATGGAAATCGCTAACTCATTCATGAATTAAAGAGTTTGGCCTAGTCTACAGGATTTTGCTTGAGTTTGCCCGATGATACTCAAAAGCAAGTCTCCTTGCAAGTTAAACAGGTTGGGGCATGTAAACTCTAGGTTTTTACAAGTTGACATGCGATTTAATAACCATACACATGGTTATTCAAAGACTCCTTTTGGTTGCAATTGTTCAAAATCCTTTGGTATAAGAAGAATATAACAACCACAGCATAGCATGTTCGTAACAAATATACACTATGAAAAAGAAGATAACAGATGAAGAATTTATGCAGCAGACAAAAGCATATGATAGTATGCCTACAATTTCCAAATTACCACATGCCACATCACGGTAATATCCAAAAATTAACCAAAATAAGAATAAAATTCCTCTCATAATCCCCACTCAAATACAAGCCAATTTATATAAATGCAAAGGAGTTTTGTTAGTTTCCTAATTGACTTAGAAAAGAAATTACCATGGTAACAGGAAATATGAAAATGGAACAAGGCTTGCAACTCGGACAACTGAATGATCAAATGATAAAAAAAAGAAAGTGACTACTTATACTGTATTAAATGCAATCTCAATAAAACTGGTGAAATAATTCATAATAAGAGGCATGTATCAACATAATACATACCATTTCGATTCACAAAATCTCCACCCTGCAAAAAGAAAACCAACCATTAACACACAATGACATGATAACAATTCATACAAACTGTGTTTCGTCATGACAAGGCTTTTTAGAATGACTTGGTAATAATGTATAACTTAGTAAGCACAACCTTAAAACTATATCACAAGAAACGCAGTCGTGACTATCAGTGTATCGTACAGAATAAACAGCAGTAACTGGCTAAAAGAGGGAGTACTAAGCCATTTTTCACCACAAAAATGTGAAGACGTAGAAAACTACTTAAGTACAATCTACATGACAAAAAAATTAAACCACATACCCGGGCGATAGATCCTTTTACAACTCGATGGAAGAAAGACCCCTTGTAGTGCAGTGATTTTCCAGTATTTGGACTAACACCGCTTTCTCCTGCACACACAATGACATTTCAGAATAAAAATAAAAGTGGGAAGGGGAATCAGTTATTCATTTATTAGGAAGACAATTTATAAAGTTCCAATTTTCAATGCACAATTCATGCAAGCAAAATGCAATTTCATATCAAGAACTTGTTCAATAAGCAAATGTCAACATTGAATGAATTTTTCATGCAAGTCAAATTTATTACCTGTGCATAATGCACGGAAATTTTCAGCAGTTTTTGGAGCAACATCATAGAAGAGCTGAGGGAAGCACAACCAAAAATTAGATCAAATACTGCAAAACATTACTGCTTACATCATTAAAAATAACAATTCATAAAGACAAAAAAGTACCTCAAAAACCATCCTTTCAACAGGATCCCCATCTATGGACACATCCATAAACACCAGAGAATTCTTCTTCTTTGCCATCACCCCCCCGCCCTTTACTTATCCAAACTTAATCCGTCTTACCAACTGATCTGAAGTAACAAAGCAGCATTACACAAACATCAATTATCCATTGATGACAAGCAATAAGTCATGACCAAGCAAACAACAGCAGCACTACCTGCTGCTGCACGTCCAAGTTCCAACAACATATTTTTCCAAATTCTACCTAATTCACTAACATAGCTCAACTCATCCCTAAAACTAAAACAAAAGAAGAGAAAGTGAGCAACATAGAGATCACATAAAACTCTTACCAGAGAACTTCGCAGTTCGTAACACCAAAACAATAACCGATTCATGCAAAAACAAGCTAGAAACCACAACAAGTTGAAGAAACGCAGATCGAGGAGAGGGCAGAGCAAGCATTAACTGTAAAATGAATCAAGGAGAACAGAATAGACGGTGCGAAAATGCAGTAGTTGCGTGGAATTTGAGATGAAACCCTAAAACCCTAGCTAGACCCCCAATACTAAGGAATACGCTGAACGTGAAACGCGGGTCACTCAGACATAAGCGACACAGAGAATAGCGTTGCAAGTAATTTTAACAGAGTAAGTGAAGAAATGAGATGAGAAACCACCAAATCACGCTGTGGAACTCACCTCACTATGCCACCTAATTACTCTACAAATGAGAAATGAAAAATTTGAGTTGGGTTTGGATATTAGTTAAAACATTTAAATTATATTTTTAGTTTTCATTCAATCCTCTTTTAATGTAGAATTTCTTTTAATCTAGTTCCAACTTTAGATTTTGATTGACTTAAAAGATATTGTATCTACCCGCTTTAAGGTCAGATGTCTAAGAGTTTGGAACGACTACATATCTTTCATAACCAAGTTTTTATTATCATTTATGATCATCATGAACCAAATGACTTAACTAATCAACTTTAAATGATGAGCGGCTATTTATGAAGCAATGAATAACGGTTATAGAGTCAACTCAAATGACTCGTAACCGTTAACCTAGAGAATACCACCTGATGAATTTATAAATATCCACTATCCAAAAAGTACAGTTTATCTTATCTCGTATCCTTAGCTCTCATACCGTACTGATTTAAGTATCGAACAGTCATTTTCAGGTGGACCTTCCCATTTCATTGCAGACCAACTGAAAGCACGTTCCTGAGGAACATACTGTCCTCGTCAAGTCGCACTCCTTGAGTTCATTTCCGGTCAGAACATTTGGTGTGCATCGTGGGGCCCTAGCAAAACTTTTCTAGGGACCACCAAGTCCACCATAACAACTAGACGCACACTCTCAACATGAGTTCTCCACAAAGTAACAGAAACCAGCAGCTCGAGGCTCTTCTCCAAAGGAGCAAGGAGAACTTCCAAAGAACAATAAGGGAGGTTGTAGGCCAGATGCAGGATAAAATGCAACAAGACATGGCATCCCTGAAAGAGCAACATAGGATAGAATAGTTGGCACTACAGGACCATATGGCCCGTAGGGACGACGACCGCACTCAGGACAACCTGGACTACTCGGGGCACACGACGGAATCCCAATGGGGCTCCCTTTAGCACTCCACTCGTCGGGAGAAATCAACATCTCACACCCACACAAGAAGATTATCTTGGAGGGGAACCCTGACGAGCACTACTCAAGGTACTACGGAGCAAGAAAGTCGGGGGCACGCGCACGAGCACCAGCCCTTCAAGACGGTTCCCAATCTGCTGATCAACCACACCATGAAGACCAACTTGAAGGGCTTTCATCCTTTCACCCCCGAAGTCATGGGCACCCAGTTACCTCGGAGGTGGAGGTGGCCCAACCTGAAGAAGTACTCGAGAACCTCGGATCTCGAGGCCCATGTTAAGGCCTACAGGACACAGACCCACTCGTTCTCGAAAAATATGGTCGTGCACTTCAAGTTGTTCCTCACCATCCTGGCGGGAATAACTACTCTCTACCTCGGAATTCAGTGGACTCTTTTGACACACTATGTGGTTGGCTCCTAGCCCGGTTTGCTGATTGCAAGTCTATCATTGCCACCTTCGCATCCCTGGACAACGTAATACAAAGGGAGAGGGAGGGCTTGAAGCAGTACATGGCCAGATTTGCCCGAGCCAAGTTGAACACATCGGACCTGCACCAAGCAATGTCCATGGATGCCCTACTAGTAGGGTTACATCCAGAGAAATTCCTAGATACCCTGTATGTCGAATCACCGGAAGACATGGACCAGCTACAGGCCAGGGCAGCGAGGTACATGAGCATAGAGGAGAACACTGACACTCACAGAAGGACGATGAAGGCACCAACCACGACAGTCTTCCCAAATTTAAGAGAAAGAGGACAGAGAAATTTGAAAGCTACACCCCCCTAAACGCCTCGAGGGAAATCGTACTGCAAAAAGTTTGTGACTTGGAGCTAGTTCACCTACTGTCACCAACCCTCAACAATCCTCTAGGGATCAAGCTAAGCATTGTAGTTACCATCAAAACCAAGGCCACAATACGGAAAAGTGCTTCAAGGTGAAAGACCTCCTGGAGGAGCTTGTGAGATCGGGGACCTTGAACCAATTCATCCACTAGGTTGACAACAACCATGGCAAGAAATCAAATGGAAGGTCAGGTCGAGGACGCAATAGTAGAGTGAGAGGCTCGTGCCAAACTGTCAAACCAAAGAGGAGTAGGGCAAGAACCACCCAGTTGGATAAGTTCGGGGTTAGCATCTGACGGGAGAAATTAACACTATTGTTAGTGGTTTTGTTGGTGGTGGCCCTACCAGCTTAGCAAGAAAAAGGCATCTCAGGAGTGTCAATTATGTCACCCTTCTTTCACCACATTTTTACCCAACATCCTCTTTACAAACGAAGATAATTCCTTCTAGGATCCTAAGTAAGACGACCATGTGGTAATCACGACCATTATGGCTAATTGGAGGGTTAGGCGAATCCTGATCGATCAGGGAAACTCAACCGATGTGCTATTCTGGTTAGTATTCAAGAAGTTGGAAATCTTAGGACCAGATACAAACCTACCATGTTCTCTTGCTTGGTTTCGCGGGGGGAAGGGTCCACACAAGGGGGTATGTAGACCTCCTCATGACCTTTAGTACGAGGGATGAGCACAGGTCCCTAACGGTTCGGTACATACTGGTTGACGCCGACACCTCTTACAACGTTATCGTAGGGAGAAGGACTTTGAACCAATTGATGGTGTTGATATCAACACCCCATATGGTCATGAAGTTCCCAGATGAACGAGGGAACATAATCATTGTTAAGGCTAAACCAAAGGTGGCCCGGGAGTACTACGCTCGAAGCCTGAGGGTCGCCACATACTTTGTTTCAAGTCCAGGCAAGGCAAGGACGAGCCTAGACCTAACCTACCCAGAGGGAGCTGAGGAACCTGCCAACCAAGATAAAGGAAGACCCCCAAAGTATGCCACATAGAGACATTGGAGGATCCGAACTCCCTCGACAAGGTATTAAGGGTAGCTCTCCCCTGCAATATCGACCTCGACCCTAGGGCGGATTTTTTTTTTAAATCATTCATCTTTTGACGAACCCATAATCGAACTACAACTAAGAGTCAACACGAACCAATGCACTAAGGTTGGGCGTCTAACAGGCCCTTCCTTGAGGAAAGAAGTCGAGAAGGTACAGAAGACCAACGCAAACCTCTTTGCTTGGAGCACCTCGAATATATCCGGGATAGACCCCGAACTCTTAGACATTCTCGTCCTTAAGGCAGGTAGGTACACATACAAATGGCTATCTTCTTATTTTAATCGTGTACACATCATACATTATAATATACCTCAAACTTACGAATGCACTTATATAAGAAATAAAAGTCATGTATTCTTTGTCCTTGTTAGTCTCACTAGTATTAGGTTCATAAATATGTATAAACGTTGCTTACAACTTTAGCATTTTTTTATCCCAAAACATCTCAGCATCTTTTAGACGTATTTCCTTTAACATAGAATTTTTTTTTGCTCTTGATCTTCATCCCCGAAATCATTTATATTATGCTCATATCATTCATCTTAAATTCAATATGAAACAATGACCTCAATTGTTTGATCTTAGCCTCGTCTTGAGATGTTATCAACATTTTCTCTACATGTAATAACAAATAGACAAACTCATCATGTTCTCCACCTTCTTATGATAGACACTAGGGTCATAAGTACTTGTATCATAGTCCTAAGATACTATGAACTAATCAAACCTTTTATACCACTATCTAAAATATTGTTTCAACTCGTGCAATGACCTATCAACTTACACACCTGGTCCTCCTGACCTTCCATCTTGAAACATTTAGGATGACATATTAGAATGTCTTCCTTTGAGTGGTCATGGAGAAAAGTCACATTCACGTTTAGTTCTTTAAGCTTCATGTCTTCGCTTGCAACTAAGGCAAGTAAGACCTGAATTGAAGTGTGGTTGCTTGACCACAATAAAGAAAATCTCATTGCAGTCAACACCCTCTTTCTAACAACTATTAGTCGAGTCTTGAATCGAACGCATATTATTGTAGAGATATCTTCAAATGCTCTATTGTTATATGCCTTTTTTTTATGTAGACGCTTCATTAGGCAACCTACCATCAGATGCTCTTCTCAATATAGAGGCATTACCACCCACTGTACCAACATACATTGACATAGAATCCTCATTAGATCGTTTACCATCAGTTTGAGACACAAGATTGGCTAGCACTCCAATGATCTTCTTCTTGAAGATCCACTTGCACCCAACAATACTTTTTATCTTTAAGTTGTTTTACCAACTCCTAAGTCTCATTCTTTTGCAAATACTTTATCTCATAATTCATGACCATAATCTAATTGTCGTCCTTGAGACAAGCAACTACCTTATGAAAAATAATTGGTTCAGACGTCTCCACTTCCTCCGTTGTAGCTAGTGTATAAGCAACAAATCTAGATCCACTCAAGTTGATGTCTTTGCCTTTGGGAGCTTCAAACAATGATTTGATGATTATTGCAATACACACATTTATATAGATTCCTCAAGTCTATCATACGTTTATTTCAAAAAGAATTTCACATATTCATGCACTCTCTTTAACTCTCTGACCATACTCCCTAATGCCTTTTTAGACTTCTTCAACATTGAAAAGTCTTCATGAAACATGGCATCTCTGCTAAAGTCACCCTTGCCTCAAAAGGTGACCAAATTTTAAAACTCTTCACTCCACTCCTATAATCCAAAAACACCCCCTTCATAGACCTTGGTTTGAGATTATAGTTGTCTATATATGATAGTATATTGGACAACCAAAGACCTTGGGCATCACTACTTTGTCGACTCCCCGACTATACCACAACTAAAATTATTCTACATTCAATGATAATTGATGGAGAACGATTTCATGCTTACCACCTCACCTTAAGAGTGTTTATCAAAAATGTGACAAAATGTTCATTGTTCTTTCTAAGAAGGCTTATTTTATCCTCTCATGGAATCTATTTTATTAAAAATATTTTATTAAAAAGAGTAAGAATATCAAGAAACAAATTATAATTATATAATTATTCAATGAAAGTATCAAATAATAATTAGATAAAAATTAAATGATTATAAAAATATCAAATGTATGACTTAAAAATAAATTTAAAAAAAAACTAAGAAGCAAATAAAAATTAATATATAAGATTTTATATTACCTAATAAACTAAAGATATTTTAATAATTAAAACGGAATGAACAAAATTGAAACTTTATTTCACTTGTTAGAAAACTCATCATAAACATACTAAGTTGTTTATTTTATAATGATTTTTTTTTATAATTTTATTGGATATAATTTATGTTATTATGGAAACCACATTTAACTACTTTTGTAATCTATAAAAATATATATATATTTTTTAAAATAGTTACTATTTAAAAGTCATTTTATTACTAGTAGTTATATGAATGTTTTTCAAACGATGTAATGAGTGCTATTGAAAAATAAATTTTGAAAATATAAATAAGGTTAAAAGAAATTTTAAATAAAAATAAAATTATTATAAAACTTTAATAAATAAAAAATAATATTTCAAAATAAAATAATATTAAAATAAATCATCAAAATTTAATTTAATTTATTTATTATTTTAATATTTTCATTTTATTTATTTATTTAACACCAAACATATATTAACAAAATATTAAATTTGTTTATTGTATTAATTATTTTAATAATTTATTTTATTATGAATTTAATTATTTATTATTCTAGAAGAAAAGAATAAATATTTTGTTATATTTTATTGAATGTAATAGATTAGTTTAATCGATTATAAGTTACTTTCTTTACATTTCTTCAAGAGTGGAAAGTTTATAATAATTTTCTTCATTTTCCGTAATTTCACGTTTCATCTTTCAAACTTTCCTCACCTTTTCGTTCTTAACGTAAATTAGTTGTTAGAATCAAACATAATTTGTATAATCTGCATTTTAAATAAGTTTTATTTTTAATACTAGTTCTACAAAATCTATAGATGTATGACTTGAACATAAAAATATAATTAAAAATAATTTTAATATACTTTAAATGTATTTTAAGTGTTTAAATTAGATTAAATTCAAATATAGTGTATTAAACATTAAATTAATTCATTACAGAAAATTCTTAATATTAATGGTAATTTTAATAATAATAATTCATTTGTTTTGTTTGATTTCATCCTTAATGTGGTAGATTTTTCTAATTATTTACTCTCAAATTTTGTCCATTTCATTTATAATGCAAACAAAAAAAAATTACTTTAATTCATAATAAATAAATAGATAAGAAAATTATAAACCTTAAATTTTTATTTCAAACTTTAAAAACAACTGTTTGTATCTTCTACTTTAAATTTCAATAACCAATGGTACATGTAAAAAATTGTATATTACTTAGAAGAAACAAATACAATATTTATTTTGATGCAGATAAATTTATATAGGCAAGGATTTATATCTATAGATCGATACAGAGGAGTAGCAGTACAAAATTGAACAAAATAATTTTGAGTTTAAATCATTGAGGATGTGAGATCAATATAATGTGAAAATTGGATGTAAATCAAAATGGAACAACATGAAATGAAATTGAAAATTTAATGTGTTATATTATCTGAGTTCTCATGCTATCTCCTTTCAAATACATAGTACTAGTATTCGATTTACAAAACGTTTTTCTGAAATCAATTACTAATCACAACGTAAGAAAGTTTTAGAGAAATAACATAAGTGTCTAATTTATTATGATGTTTGTTATATAGTTTGTTGTGGTTTAGTTTTGGTTAAAAATCTATTCAAACTAAATATAAAATCTATATTCAATTCAAGTTTCATTGGAGTTGAACATATAAATATTTGAAGCAAACTAGACTAATTTTTTTTTATAAGCAACTAGACTAATTTATATGTTGTGAACTTTTTGTAAAAAAAAATTATGTTGCGTTGAAACTAGATTGTACAAACTAAAAATGTAACACCATCGAAGAACATTTTCACAATCCGATATGCATTACAAACTGAACTGTACACTCCGATATATATTACCAATTTCAGAAATTTGGTATTCAGAAATACATACCAAATTGAATAATCTGGTATAAAAAACAAAACAAAAATGGTGCAAAACAATTTATCTCAGCCATCACATTCACGCTATCACCTCAACCATCATATTCACACCATCAGTAACAACGAACACACTGACCACCATAACAAATGCACTAACCATCACAATCAAGAAATCATCTCCTTCAAAATAAGAACACAACACTATTTCCACCAAAACCACAAAACCCTGACATACAAAGACAGGGGTACCCTGACATACAAAGACAGGGGTAAAAATGAAATTAAAAAATTATATGGAGGTACATTGAAAAACGATGGAAGGAGAAGCATTTGAGGTGTAGGGAGAATCCGACATATTTAACTTAAAATCTAATATCCAATTTACACACGTCTTTCTCAAAGCATCAAATGAGAGAATAATCATAACTTACAGCGTAAGGTTATTAAATTTAAAACTTAGATATTAGAAAAAAACTTTTATTTAAAGATGATAATGTCACATGGTAATAGTCTTAAAATTGAGACTTGGATATTGTAAAAGTAACACTTTGAATTATAAACATAATGTGTAATCCACCCATTTGAAAGAGAAAATAATAAGTGTAACAAGAACATTCAATATAGTATTAGTGTCAAATTTACACACACCTTTCTTGAATCAATTAATAATCAGAACTTGGAGCATTATAATACATAGTATTAAAACACCCATTTTACACACCTTTCTCGAACAGAACCTTCAAATACACAGTATTCCAGTTCAATTTATACACACCTTTCTCGAACCTATTAATAGCACTTACAACATCTTCTTAGTAAGAATATTAAGTTCAAGAGTAAAATATTGGAAAAAACTTTTAATTATACTTGTTGATGTGATATGATAATAGTTTTAAAATTAAGACTTAGATCTTGTATGTGATATGATGATAATTTTAAAATGAAAACTTGACCTCGAATCTTACGAGCATAAAGTCAATTTTTCAATATATATATATATATATATATATATATATATATATATATATATATATATATTATTTTTAAATAAAATATATAAAAAAAAAAAAAATATATATATATAATATATAAAAAAAAAAAAAATATAAAAAAT
>Ga0123342_1008070_pt1 | contig 13502 bp, 10 predicted proteins | sample Turbeawhitnodule_FD_89960 | JGI IMG/M metagenome (GOLD analysis project Ga0123342, IMG submission 89960) | Root nodule microbial communities of legume samples collected from Mexico - Turtle bean Mexico white nodule | ecosystem: Host-associated > Plants > Roots > Nodule | place: Mexico: Nepantla...
AAAAACATGTTTTTAAATAAATTGGGCTCACTTTGGGGGTCCAAATAGAAAAATAGGCTAGAGTAAGTTCACACAGCATAAAAGGGAGTGTAATTAGCGAAATGGGCTTGTGTCAAGCCCACTTTTTCATAACAAGGCACCTAGGTTTAGGAAGGTTAACCTACCTTCTAAAAGACCTAGCTAAGGGGCGGCTTTGACCATAGTGAACCCCCTTTGGCAGCCCCTTTCCCTTTTCCCTTTTTACCCTTCACCATCTTGCCCACCAAGGCACCCCTTCCTATAAATAGGGTGTTTTGTCTCATGTATTTGGACATTGAAATTTGAAGTAAAGAAACTCTGTTTGAGTGAATTTGTGAGCCTGAGTACTTTGAGTTGTCTGGGTCTTATTTTGAGTGGGTAATATCTCAAGTGGCGATTCTTGCATCAATCATCTTAGAGTCCCTCTGCTCCAAGTAGCGTGACTTCCTTTCTTTCCATAAGCTCCCTTCAACTCTTCCTCTTTTTGTCTTTTTATTTTGCGCCTTCCATTTCCATTCCATAGATATCTCCTTCTCTTGATTTGTTCTTTACTTTGTTCTTCTTATTTATTTGTTCATTGTCTCTAATTTCGTCACATCATTTGTCACCTTATAATTGTATTTTCCCTTTGCCCTTCTAAAGTGAACCTTCACACTTACTTAACTATTTGGTTAAGTTTGTGTCCAGTGAGAATCTTCTTAGAGTTCTCACCATAATTTTTAAATCAAAAATCATAAACAAAAGTAAAACCTTTAAAATGTGCATTCTTAAAATCAACTCACATCACAACCTTCATTCTTTACTATTTTCAATCTCTTTTATATTCTCCTACTAAACAAACATAAATCCCCCTTTTTACTTTTACTGTTATTACTAATCCAATTGTGTTGCAGATAGTTTGAGAGCTAGTTTTCACTGGATTCACACTTGAGTTCGTTGGGAGAAAACTCGGGGTCAATAGACCTTCTATATTACCATTCCTCATTGTTAGACAAATCTCTTTGGATAGTTTGGTTACGTAAAGACTTTAATTTGAATGTCAGACGATACGCATATCAACTATTGATATCATCATTCACATTGTCCAATTGTTTTGATTCCCAAACTCTACCGTGCACACTTTTATCTTCAGTCTCATCCACAACATCAACCAAATTCTCCAAAACATCTGCAGAATTTGGTTCATAACATTCTATGGGAATGTTTGTTTCCCTTCTACTTCTTTTCCTCCTTCTCTCAATACCCCTCGTGCCTTGAACCTCAACAAATTTCTCACCCTAACCCTCACCTTTTGCATTGTCAGCCTCACCATTATCATCCCCAGCATCAACTTCCTCAATCAGACTCTTATAAACCTCACCCTCCTCAGCATCAGCTTCCTGAACATCATCCTCCTCATCATTAGCTTTCTCGATCTAACCCTCATGAACCTCATCCTCACCTTGAACTTGACATTCACCCTCACCTTCACCTATATCCTATATTCTATAAAATAGTGCTCCACAACTTCGGCCTTTGACACATTGTGTACTAAAAATAAATGAATTTCATCATATCTATATCCAACTTTATGCATATATATTGCACATCATCAGCCAAAACCTGCAACCAATCTTCAAACACAGAACGTCCTCCACATGAATACCACATCTGGTTAATTGTTAAAACCACATTTTCTTCACTATGCCTACTATTTCAAAGTAACTCCATCTATCCGAGTCATATGACCATGTTGATGTCTGACCTCCCAGATATCTCACTCTGTCATCTTCCAAAAATTTCTCACTATGGTGGACCACAAGGTCAAAAAATCATTCATACATGATAACGAATTTATAAAAATTATCCTCATCAAATATAGATATAGACAAAAATATCAAACAAATTATAAATCAATCCTTCATTTAATAAACTGAATAGCAAATGTTTGACCACACACACAAAAATTTTGCACATGGTGGAACCCTAAATTACTTTAAAAGTTTTCTCAAAGTAATCAACTACACAACATACCACATATAAAAAAACACAATTAAATAAACAACATTTTAGACCCACGGTAAAGTCATAAACTCCCAAACCAACGAATCGCTTGATACACATGGTGAAAATGAAGAAAAACTAACCTTACAAACTCAATACGTAACCACGAACTGCACCACAAACACGCAAACAGTGCTGCAATAAGAACACCAAAATTCCTAACAGCAGAATCCAAATCGCCCAAATCACTTATTGCAATTGAATGCTTAATCTCTTTTCCCCAATTTCGTTCTCTTTAACAATATCATTTAACCTAAATCTCTGATTGCCACATCAGAAAATGACATGCTATAAATATATCTCATGTGTACCTAACTCCACAGTCCACGTGTGCATACTTGTGACATTCAGTGTGTCACATCATCACGAGTTAATACGGTTGATGAAAATTTAATATAAGGGTACATTTTTAAAAACCATATGATCAAATTGATTTATTTTTAAACCAATATAGTAAATTGATTATTGACTCTTAATGTAGAAATCCAAAAGGTAATTATATTCAATAAATATTATAGTTTTATGTGGGTTTCATAATTTCATGATTAGAACTTGTTTCTTTTTTATTAATTATATATATATATATATGAAAACTTATTTATACAGTTAATTTAAATAATTTTTTTACTAAAAAGGTAAAAATGGTGAAAAAATGTAGTGAAAGTTAAATTATAATTTTCTAGTGACCCTTTCCTTTTTATTTCAATTCGCGAATTTTGTTTTCGTTAATCAGTAAATTTTGAATAGTTGTCAAATTTAGCTTAGTATTTAACATTGTATACGTTTATTTTTGTATTTTTATAGTCTAAACGAAGCTACTTATATTTTGAGGAGGCTATTCCCAAATTAAAAAAATGTATATTTAAAGGGATAATAATTTTTATTTTTATTTTATTGTATTTTTTATTTTTGTTACAATTCATTCTTTTAACTTTTTAACTAATACTCAAATCCTTCTATCAATTGTCCTCTTGTTAAAACTATTAAATTTTTATTTTCCTTCTCAAAAATTTTATAAGTTAATTAAATTGATTAGACTATCTAAAGTTCTCTTTCACTTAATAAATTTTGTTATAACATTATACTTAATCGAAAATTAAGAAATTGTAAATGTTTTTCCTTCTTTGAAAGACTAACATATAATTTAAGCATACTTTGGAAACTTGCAAATGTTTTTCTATCTCAAAAAGCAATTAATTATTTTTTATGAGCAAATTTTCATTAGGATATAGTAAAAGAAGACTAAGTTTGAGAAAAAATTAAGAACAAAAATTATATAAATAATGCTTCGATCATGGTGTAGATACAATTAGCCTATTAAAATTTAAATTGATACCTAATATAAAGAACGGTAAAATATTAAAATGTTAATAATTTATTAGTTTAAAATACGTTCTTATATTTAAAATATAAACAATAATATTTATTAAAAGACATTTTTCTATTGAAGCCACAATTATCCTCCGGAAAAGACGAGACTCTATTAATTCAATACAGGTAAGATCCTTAGAAATGATAAAATTATTCCTCCAAATATTTTAAAATAAATATTTATAAATCTGTAAAATTTAAAATAAAGTTATATAATCATTTTAAAATATTTTCTTTAGTTATATTACTTTTTTTACACATAATTTTTATAAGCATAATTACATTAAAAATACTCTTTTCTAAAACAATTGTTACAAATACTATTTATAAAAATTGACACTTATGTTGATTGATTATATATATATATATATATATATATATATATGAACAGAAAAATCATAGATGTGTATGATCTGTAACACAAATGGTTTTGTCAAAACTAGTTCAAATTATAATAATGAAAATGTTTTTTTTTTATACATATGGCTGCTGATTTGTGTATCCTTCAACATGGAAGATTCATAGCACATATTTTCAAAATATTTTAATATCTCTCTCTTCTTTAAAAATTTATACGTTTATATAACTTTAGAGATAAGTTGAAATCCACAAAAAATGAAAAATAATTCAAACTGAGTGATTCGATAATGAGTTCCAGCCATACAAAATAACTTATTTCATGTATATATATTATATTATTTGGAATTTTTGGCTTTTTATTGATCAATGGAAATGAGAAATTGGAATCATGCAAGTCTGGTTTAGTTAATATATGTCTACATCAAAAGCACAAACAATCCCAATAAAAAGAAGAAAAATTGGTCTCTTTAGAGAGATCTAGACGTAGCTTCACATATATACATTATTGGGTATAATCAGTCCAAATTAAATTTCAAATACTTGAAACCAAAAGGAATTTTATTTTAGTATAAAAGAAATTTAAATTTTAATGAATTTTATTTTAATTTTTTGTAAGAATGGTTTTCAGCATTGAAAAAAATTTAAAAGAATCTTACTATTGTTTAAAATGACACATGTTGATTATGTTTAGTTTAGCAAAAGGTTGAAAGATGATCTCGGGTAATTAACATCATATAATGCAATACAAAAAATCTCTGAACTAAATCTTCTATTTTTATATAAAAAATGTTAATTTTGAATTTTTGAAGGGGTTAAAATTATTTTCTTACAAGGTCCAAAACTAAAATTTGTTTATATTATAAAGATATAAAACAATATTATCATTAAATAAAAATCATTAAAAATAATTAGTTGTTATATAAACTAAATACTATTTTAAAAACTAAAAAAGTTATTAGTATCTAAATTAATTATATTATTAATAAATAGTTTTTAAATTGGTTTCGAATTAGCTATTAAATTTTTAGCTATTAATTATTTAGATTTTAAAATTGGTAGAGAAACATTGGTAGCTAATTAGATATCAATTTAAAAACTATTTATTAATAATAGAAATTAATTTAGATACCAATATTTTTTTTCTTTAAAATAGTATCTAATTTAATCAATATAATAACTAATTATTTTTTTCTCTAAAATTAATTCTATTTAATAATTTTCTTGTAGTGGTATGAATTAGTAAAAAATACATATTTTTTTTATATAATAATATTAAAACATATTTAATATTTGATAATTAAGTTGGAATCTTCCCAAAAAAAAGCCACTTGATTTTAAGGCAATTTAACTGGTTAGGTCATGCATGTGTGTGACGAGGAAACCTGCATTTTGCAACGTGAAAATCCAGAATCCAAGGAGAGAATTATAATAGAAAAATACTTTGAAATGCACACTTCATGAAGCAGTGATTTTATTTATAAGTACTATTTTTTTGTTTCTGGGGAAAATTATTATAAGTATATAAGCATCAGTGATGGAACTTGCACTAGGAATTAAATTAATTAAAGTGATGACTCTGGCATCTGCTGGATATATTTGTCCATTTTCTATCAAACATACACTAAGATTTTCGAATATTTTCACTCCAATCCTGCTATGGTAAAGATAGATTTTATTGTAAAAAAAATTATAAATTTCATCTAATTCTCTTATAGTATAACATATTAATTTTCAATAAATTAATAGTGTAAATATGGTTAGACTTGAGTATTTTTGTTTTGTTTTCGAAGATGTTTTGATTTTTTTTAGTCTCTAATAAAAGAATAGTGTTTTTGGTCTCTGAAAAGAATAATATTTTATATTTCGTCTCTGGAAATATATAAAGGTTCCTAAAAATATAAAATATGTTTCATGAAACATTGATAATATATAAGTCAAATTAAATAGTCAATATATGAAATGTAAAATAAAAAAATTCAAAACAAAAAATTAAAAAAAAATTATTAAAATTAATTTAAAAATTATTTTATAGTTTTTTATTAATAATATAAACTATTTTAGATACCAATAATTTTTTATTTATAAAATAGTAATTAATTTAGTTATGTAATTTTTATCTAGTGGGAATTTTTACTCGAACATATGTAAATATTTATGTAAAAAACATTTCAAATGTGATTATTTTTTAAAGAGATTAATATCCATGATTTCTTTAAAAAAAAAATTTATGAAGTGAATTTTAAGCTTAACTCAATCCCATGAAACCGGTTCATGAGGTTGAGGTTTGCACCCACTTATATACAATGAATTGTCTTCATTTCTAATCGATGTGAGATCTCCATCAAAAATATTATAAATTGGTAATTAATTTATGTTAGATGATGATATAAAAAAACATATTAATTATATATATATATCAAATAAACCACATAAATAAAAGATTATATACTAGTTAACATTTAAATGCCCTGAAACAATAAAGATAACTTGTTAGTTGGTATAATTGGGGTTGATCACGTTACCATGTACCCCACTTTAATTTCTTGGATATATATATACCAATAATTTAAAGGTAGAGCTATAAACATATGTATCTTGAAGGATCAAATCAAATTTGAGAGTATCTTTTTTTAGATCACGAATTTGCTTATTCTTCGGGATGAGTAGTGATGAGTCATGAAATCATAATTTTCACACAAGCATTGTGAATGAATGAATGAATATATAGAGTTGTGAGGGAATGTGATAGAATATGTCTTTTATCCATTGATGGAGAAAGCATTAAGTGCTTTTACTTTTCTAATGCTAAGCGTATCTACGAGAATTTAACTCACAAGAATCACACCCTACCTAGGTACCCTCTCTTCTTTTAATTATTTCGATATTTAAGAAGAGTTTCTTGAAATTAAATTATCATACTTCTACCTTATTCCATCCGTTTTTAAATTAATGTAATGAAATTTAATTATATTTTGTGAATTTTGTTGGGTTTATTGTACCTCGTGTTCTCGTTAAGATGAGGTCGAGTGATTTACGAGATGGTCACCGAATCGAATTCTTGCGTACTTTGTGGATCAACCACTACAAGAAAATGATGAAATAGAAACCAATTTTTAGAGACCAAAATAATTAGTTGTAATAGTAACTAAATTAGAGACCATTTTAGAAATTAAAACAAAAATTGGTTTCTAAATTAGTTTCTATTATTGTCTATTATTGTTAAATAGTTTCTAAATTGGTCTCTAATTAGCAACCAAGGTTTTAGAGACTAAATTTAGAAACTAAATAATTGGTAAATAAAACATTGGTTACTAATTTAGAAACTATTTAACAATAATAGAAACTAATTTAGAAACCAATTTTTGTTTTAGTTTCTAAAATGGTCTCTAATTTAATTACTATTGCAACTAATTATTTTGGTTTTTAAAAATTGGTTTCTATTTGATGATTTTCTTGTAGTGAAGTATAAGGAGAAGAGAAAACTCTGCCTCCAAAAGATTAATATAGTGTATAAAGTTAATATAGTGTAAAAATATGAGTTGAGTTCACTTCTTGAGTGTGATGGTCTATTTATATGTCTTTATGAACTTGAACAATTGATATTGGTTTTGAATGCGTGTGATAATAAATTTGTCGAATTTTTTAATAAGAATCTTAAATATCTTGATTAAATCCAAAATGAAAATAAATGTGAATTTTTGGAAATTTTCACCCTTCATATATTTTGTTTCTATTTCGTTATGAGTCTTGGATGTATCGTGATTTGGATCAGACATGCTTGATCTATCCATAACAATATATATCCGATCTGGACTAGGTGCACACAAGTTAAAAAAACAAAATATATTTTACCAATCCGTCAATTCATAAACAAATGATGAGTAAATCAATAAAATATAAAATATTATTACATAGTGGACTTTAAGCCTAACTCAACCCCATAAACACTGATAGCAAGTGGCACGATAGACCTAACAAACACTCGTTAGGATAGACTTTAAATGACTCTGATATCATATTACGAAGTGGACATGGGGTGAGGTTTGTACCTACTTATTTACAATGAAATATTCTTATATCTAATCGATATGAGATCTCCAACAAATATAAGTTAAATTATACTAAGGATAATTTTAGATGACAAAATTCACTCCAATTAAGCCCTTTTTTTTATCTCTTTGATAACGAGTCTATGAGAATGTTCTTCTAACGAAACGTAGAGGAAAGTTTGAATTTTGCTGATTGTTTTGTTGTAATATTTGTGTTGCAATTTTGACTTATAATGAGTACAAGAGAGGGTAGTAAAAAAAAGGGAGAGTGTTTCACCGGTGTAACGTCGCAATTAATTTAGTTATACTAGTCTATATATAGTATTATATAACATGCATACATTAATATACTTGTATAAAATATATATATATATATATATATATATATATATATATATATATAATACAGACATTAGAACATTAAATTTCCGACACTATATATTTAAACACATAAATTACGAAACTATTAGGAAAATTTATAACATTTTCCCAATTTTCTGGTATCTTATTTATTTTTGAACCAAGTATAATTATAGAAATTAATACGTATACAGTCATTTAATTATTTTAAAACTATATATATTTATAAACAATGCGTATATACATTGTTCACGTCACAATCTCAACATAGCACACACCTCCAATAAATTATAATTAAATTACTGAATAAAAGAATTTTCACCTCCATATTCAACATCCTTATTAAATATATTTCACTAAAAATTAACACCCAACCCATTAAAAATATAATACAATTAATAAAATTTCATTTTTTTTTTAATTTTTGAGTGACTTCTTATATGTTATAAAAAAATCTTTAAGTTTTTCATTATGTTAAGTCTTATCTATGAAAATAGATTATTAGTGAAATATAAGATATTTCTTTTTCTTAATGAGTTTTGTGTTCAATACGAGACCACAATATCATCTCTAATATCCTCACTACACGTCCATAAAAAGGCATATCATTTAAATATCGCATACAATATACAACACAATGTATATTATACAAATATATGTATTTTATCATCGCATAATCATTCCACGCATGCATCTCAACACATCAATCACATTTATAATAATATATACATTTACACATTCCTTATCAATATTATCATCATCATACAATATATATATATATATGTCGTCGGGTTTTTGGAGAAATTGTTCTGATGACGTTGGTTTTGGGACACAAGGGTATGTAATTCTCTTAAGTCTTATATGTTTGGCTGGAAGTTCTCTTTGTTGCACTTTCTCTTTGTAATAGGATTGGAGCACCTCTCAAGTGCTCCATATTTATTTATTTATTTTGCCGATTAAAAAAAATACAATATATATTTCTTGAGCGAGCTTTTTCTCCCTTAAGTGACTTTGTCCTTTTAAACTAAATAAAAGTTTATCACTTAAGTGTTTCATATTGCTTAAGCAATACAACTCTAAATGGAAGAATTTAGTTCATCTTTCTCACTCAAACGCTCATTTGAGGCTTAAGCGACAATCACTTGAGCGTCATTTCAACACTTTAACAATACTTGTATCATTCAACAAAATCCATAATCACTAATATTGCCGCTTGAATGACCATATTGTTGCTTGAGCATTGACATACAATTTCATTATCTCACACATTTCAGAATATCATGTACCACCGTCATTTCACCGCTCAAGTGACTTGACATTGCCTCTATATTACCCAATCCTCAAATCCTTATTTCAACTATGCACTTTATTGCTTGAGTGTCCACACTGATTCATCACATGGATGTCGCTTAAGTGGTGGTCCACCACTTAATCGATTTTAGCTTAAATAATAGAATTTTACTAGAAAACATATAACACATCATTGCAAATACTTCAAAACCATCGATTTCAACATACATTATTTCCTAGCTCACACGTCAACATATTCAATGTAATTATATCCACAAGTCAATTAAACAAACACAATAATAGTCATTTTTTTATCGGCTAAGAATGAAATTATTAAAGAGGAGTATTTCAGGGATACTCAAACCCTTATATAAAACCAGTATCACCAAGCCTCCACATGCACTAAGCCTAGAGTGATACTATACGGATTGACAATACTAAAAACCAAAACAAAACCTATTAACCTAAATCTCTTACAAGTGATGTTCTCCTTTATTTGCAGTTCCAAAATTCAATCACAAACTACACCAACAAAACCAGAAGCTACATCAATCATATTTCAAATTTCGCTACATAACTTATTTTAAATGTATACAATAAACCCTAAACCCTAAACACAATAATAGTCATGAATATATACAATAACACATTCACACTACAATATTTCATATATCTATTTCAATATCAAATTGAAGTACTACAATATTTCATATATCTATTTCAATATCAAATTGAAGTAGACACTAAATTCTTTTACTTTTGTTTATTTAATCTATTTTTTCATGTTATGATTTTTGTGTGTGTTTAATTGTCAATTTTGTAGATTTTTTTTTTCATTTCTTTTATTAAGTTCAATAAATTTAACATATTAATTAGGTATAAAAAAAATACTTACTTAAGAATATGTAAAATTTCAAATAAAATTAAAATTACAAAATTTTCAAAATCTAGAAACCAAGATAACAATTCATGAATTAAAAAAAAACTTATGAACATGCATATTCTTTTATAAGTAAACCCCTTTTTGTAATCCATTGTGAAAGACTAGTTTGTTTGTTTTTTTTTTCACTAAACTAAAAATTGATTGATAAGGTTAAAAATGATTAAGCAATAAAGTGATTAGTTTGATTGGTATAGAAGATGAGGGTGGTGTTAGGGTAGTAGTAAGATTAGAGAAGAAAAGTTGGTAGGTGGTAGGGTAGGTTGGTGTTATAGTTGGACATTGAATTGTGTGGTGGTGAAAAAGAAGGGTGGGTAGGTAATGGGGTATGAGTGGGGGGGGACTGGGGCCCACCAGGTGTACCTCTCTAGCTAGGCTGTCCTACAGCACCAAAGTCCCTTTGCAATTGCAGCCCTTTATTGGAAGTTTGGGGGCAACCCCTTTGGAATAGGGTGAGACCATGTTATTCCCTGTTGCTCTTTCTCCCTAAATTAATTCATCAAAGTGCTCTGAATCTTCTCCACATGCTTCTCTGTTCCCATGTGCTTCTGCTTCCTCTCTCTCTCTTCTTCTTCTTCTTTTCTTTCTTCAACCAAAATCATTTTCAATCACAACAACACAAACACATTTCAGCTCCATGTTTACTTCATTTTTAATGCCCCTACTTCTTCCATTCTCTCTCTGATTTAAATTATTAATTATTCTTTCTGTCTCATATTATTTGTCTTTCAGATAATACCTTTTTTTTTAAATCTTCTTACAAAATCATATTTTTCTATTCAAATTTTCAAATGGTGTGCCAAATCTATTTGTTTTAAAAAAAATATTTCTATGGGTTTTCTGTAAGGTGGAATTTCACTTGTTTTTATGCAAAATTTTAGGTTTAAACCTTCTAAATGAGAAAAGGAATTGACATAATTAGTTGTTGGCATGATATTCCATAAAAATATCAAAATAATCCTAAAGTTATAGGAAAAAATATACAAACTATACCTAGTGTTCTAGAACACTGGTTATGTAATTAAAAAATAAACTTTATCATGATAAAAAAAAACTTTTTTATAACTTTTAATTTTTTTATATATTATGGGATATTATAAATATTATGGAATATTATAAATATTATTAGATATTTTTAATTGTGAAAAATTTGAGGTTTAAACCGTCTAATTAAAAAAAATCTGTCATAATTAGTTGTTAGCATGATATTCCATAAAAATATCAAAATAATCCAAAAGTTATAGGAAAAAAATACACTAGTGTTCTAGAACACTGGTTGTAATTAAAAAAAATAAAATTTATCATATTTAATAATTTTTAATATATATTATTAGATATTATGGATATTGTTAGATATTTTTAAGGTTTATTTCATATTTTTTTAATGTTTTTTTATATATAAATATAACTTTATGCGTTTAATAGATATATGAGATTTATCTTATTGTTTTTTATTTATTTTAATATGATATTTAAAACATAGAATTAAGGTTAATTTCTTTATTAACCCCTATTATCGATATTTTAATGAAAACAAAAATATTATTATTATTTAATTCTTTAACCAATATTTTATTTTATTGGGTAGCAAGACCTAAAGAATATACAACTTCCAATGAAAAATTAAAGTTGTTAATAGATGGTAAGGGATAAGTACTTTGAGATAAACTAAAGAATTGAAATATAATAATTTATGATTCTTGATAAGTAGTTATATATGTTGCAGCTGCACATTCACCCATTCACAAAAATCTGGGATCAAGCACACACACATTCACAATTTCCTATGTTGTAAATCAACCACTGTTCCCCAGAAGACAATGATGAAGAACAAGTTGGGTAAGTGTAACTCACTTCTTAGAAAAAAAAACACTTTATTTGTTTATCATTAGGGGAATCTAAATAAGCCATTCTTCTTTTGAACTTTTTAATCACATTATTTTATTTTATTTTTTGTGGCTAAGCATCATGACTCAAGAGTCCACATACTATGAAAGATTTGAATAATAAATAAATAAATAAAAGTTAAAAAAAAATATGAAAAGCTAGCAACAAAATGATGCCTTCAAAAGGCTTCCTAATTATTAACACATTATTTGAGTCTTTGTCTTTCTATTTCTATCTCTATAACCTATATGACCATGCTTCCCTAGAGTAGAGTTCATAAAACTATTCATAGGTACCTCCATGATAAGAAAATCATAACTATAGCTTCATTTTCTGCTTCATATATCCCTAGCTATACCTAAACATATTGGAGACATAACTTTAATTTTCTTCATCAAAATAAATATTCCTTCTCATTGTCTTTTTCAATTCTTATTGTATTGTTATAATTAGTTGTGTAAAATACGTGTTTAACTGCTCAATTATTTTTAATGAATTTCATCATTCGTAATTTTCACATTTTACTATTACTTTTTTTTTTAATTTTCTCATATTTTTTTCAATAGGTTAAATTTATAACCAAGAAGTGGTTATGTGTGATAAAAGAGTTTCATAAAATTATAAGATTATACAATGTTGTTTTGCAAAAAATAAAAAAAACTGGTATCGAATAAACGTTGTTTCGGTGTTTTATTTATTTATTTAACTACATTTTTTTTATTCAAATTATTGTTGTGAATTTTATCACCCTCACGTAATTTATTGTCATTTTTTTAAAATTTTACATGCTTTATCCATTCATTAAATTTATAACAAGTGATAACGTGTTATGAAAAAAATCTGGAAAATTAAACGAACGATGTTGTTTTGCAAAAGTTGGTCACAAAACGACGTTATTTTGTTTTAATTTTTTTTTTACATGTTTGGTCGATCTATTTAAATTTAAAGTAAGTGTTTTGAAATTCATATTTCTAAAAAAATACTTATTTAGAAAATAAATAGCGTTTAGTGATTAAAATAAGTTGAAGACTTCTTATTAAAAAAAACATAAATCTAGTTATTTTATTAAGTAAACATTTTTTTAAAATAAACTCAAATAAATAATCGTCCCGTTATCACTCTTTTAGAATTTTAATGGATTGTAATATGTGAGAAAATTAAAAATTGAATGGTAAAATATGAAA
>Ga0123342_1008071_pt1 | contig 13501 bp, 11 predicted proteins | sample Turbeawhitnodule_FD_89960 | JGI IMG/M metagenome (GOLD analysis project Ga0123342, IMG submission 89960) | Root nodule microbial communities of legume samples collected from Mexico - Turtle bean Mexico white nodule | ecosystem: Host-associated > Plants > Roots > Nodule | place: Mexico: Nepantla...
AGGGAACATTCTTAAGGATTTTATATGCGAGGAATCGATATAAATGATTTTTATACGGGCATCAATTGCAATTAAAGAACTTAATATTGACATGCTAATCAAAATACATGAGAGTGAGAGAGAGGAAACCTAATCCCTATTTTTCCAATTGAAACAACTAATTCTTTGTTTGTTTTCTTATTGATCATTGCCAACACAATTAATTCAAAACTCTTTTAATTGTTCTGTTTTTATATTTAGCGATTATTGTACTCCATAATTCACTGTTCCTTGTGGGATCGATATCCGTCCTTAGAGACAATTATTACTTTTGACAAACGCGGTGCACTTGCCATAAAAAGTCATCACCTGGATAAGCAAATTGAGGCTGTGCAGAATCAGCTATTTGAGCTGCAATATGGCCAAGAAGATTGAAGAAAATTTTATGCTTTCTTTCTATTTATGGTTTATCATCTGAACAATTTGTTTTTTCTCTCTTTTTAATGTTGTTTTTATCCCTCCTTTTATTCTATTTGTGAAGACAAATAGGAGGAGAAGTTTATGGTTTGTAATGTATTCTGTAATGTGCTTATATCCTTCTTTAAAACTAGTTTATATGGATTAAATTGCTACATACTTTACTCTGATTAAACTGTTGCATAAACTTTGATTTGCACCTTGCTTTCACTAGTTTTCACATTGACTTTACTGATTTTCCTTGTGGGAATCACTAAGTGAAAATTGGTTTTGTGGTGTTAATGATATCTGGAGATGATTACCTCTGGTACATGCACATTTTGTGTTTTGCATGTATTTTCAAATTCAAACAGAACTTCCCAAGCAAACCAGATATTTGTCTTCATAAAATAGGGGAAGATTATTGAACTTAAAACTTTGATGTCTTCAAATCCATGAAGATTGCTTGAAGACGTGATGCTTTGTAGGCATGGGTTCTAGGTAGATTAGAATTTGTCAATCCACTATTAGCTTAATCCAAAACTGAATCAATCAAGTTCTTTCAAAAGAAAAGTGTTTTTCAAAGTAGTGAAAAACAACCTGTTTATCGTTTCAATTGGTTGTTTCACTCTTAGTGGTTTTGAAAAGGATTCGGACAAGCTTAAATTGGTTGACCTCACAGTCAAAGGTCAATTCAATCAGTTGAATCGAGCTTTCAATCGGTTGTTTTTTGAAAATCGTAATAGAATTGGTTAAGTCTGGTAAATCTGTTTTCCATGATTCTAAACTATTTTGGAAAAGTCTTGTAATTCATTTCATATAAACTTGTAAGGTATTGATGTCTACAGTTAGAAGGTGTTATGACTTGTAGGTCTGTATAAAAGAGAGTGAGTGTTCTTGAAGGGTTCACACCTCTTTGGTGTTTGTGTGTTGTAATTTGTGGTTGATACTTAGTTACCCAGGGGTTTATGGGAGAGTGAACTAGTATAAACATTGTGTGTGAATCTCTCTATCCCTTCCCTCACTCATTAAAACTGTTTGAACTGTGTTTTGATAAACTGTTGATAAAAACAATCGATTGATTTGCATAAACAACCGATTGATTTTCTGGAATCAATTTAAAACAGTTTTTGTTTTTTGGCTGATCTGATTGCTTCTTTAGTGATTTTTCATTAATCTTCATTCTTGTCCAGTATTTTCGAAAATCTTTCATTAAACAATTCACCTCCTCTTGTTTAAAGTCTTTAATTCTAACATCTTAAACCTTTTAAATCTCTCTTTTGTTATTGTTGGGGCCTATGTAGTTACCTTACTCATCCTCTCATCTTTGAAGTTTACACATTTCTCCATTTTCATGTTGCTTGTGTTGCTTATCATTGTGTACTTCATTTGTTAACGTAGTTTTGAATTGTAATTTTGATAAATAAAAAAAAATAGAAACCATTTGCCAGAGCTGGAGGCAAGAGATGGAATTTCCATAACAATGGAAGACATTGGAACTTCACGTGTTTGGAACATGCGCTATAGGTATGCTCCATGAATATTTTTCATGATATTTTTTACTAAATTTAATCTCAGCTTTACTGAGAGAATTTGATTGAATTAAGGAGAAGGTATGCCAGTGCTGGAGTAGACAAACCGTGTTAAAATTGCAGCTGGAGCAGCCAGAGGAATAGCTTATTTCCATGAAGACTGTAATTATCAATCCTTAACATATCTTTGATTTCATGGTGTTGTTGTAAGCTCTTGAATTAAGGAACTCAAATTTATGTATGAAGTTGGCTGAAAAATGTGACTGTAAATTTCCATACATGTTATGAGAAATGCAGAAATATAATTTATTCTTCTTTCTTCTATGAATTATTTTATTAGAAACAGTTATTGATGTTAGGGACTTTAAAAAATGGGAATTTTTTCTTTTACTTCAGTGTAGCTAGATTCTATGAACTATCAAGTATAGTTATTTATGGTAATGAATGTTATATTTTGCATAGGCAATCCTCGGATTAATCACAGGGATATCAAGTCAGCAAACATTCTTTTAGACTACAACTTTGAAGCTCGAGTATGCATTCCACTTCTCATAATTCTAAGTTGGATATTATCAATTACATTGATATTCTAAAGCTAGTTGTTCATGTTTTTCATTTTATAGGTCTCAGATTTTAGGCTAGCCAGATTAGCAGTTGATGCAAATTCACTTAAACCACACGTGTGGTGGGAACTTTTGGGTGGGTAACTTGTCTAGTATTTTCTCTGGGTACATGACTCATTTCATAATAATGCTCAAACAATAACACTAGTTTTAAGATGAAACTAAAGATTCTAACATAATGATTCCTTTGTCCTCTTATAGATATGTTGCGCTGAACATGTATCAAGTGGGAAATTGACCGAGAAGTTAGATGTATACTTTTGGAGTAATTCTTTTAGAGCTCATTACTAGAAGGAAGCCAGTGGATGTATCTCAACTAGTAGGTGAAGAGAGTCTAATTGAATGGGTAAGTGTATATTTATATATATGCCAACTTGTTGCCTTTTCTCTTTAGATACTTGAGCAATCTTACTAGGATTTCATACACTGTCGTTGTGAAATCGACCATTATATTATATAAGCTTGGAACCAATCTTGAAGATGCAAAGAACTTTCATTAGGCAAGCCCTTCTAACTAAAGATGATATACCTTATTTTTCAGGCTCGACCTTTTTCTAAATGATGCAATTGAGAGTGAGGAATATGACATTTTGACAAATCCAAAGCTAGGAAAAAAGTACGTTGAAAGTGAAATGATTTGCATGGTTGAAGTTGCTGCTGCTTGCGTGAGACATTCATCTGCCAGAAGACCTCGCATGGGACAGGTAATGAATGAAAGGGAAGCAGAAAGTTCTGTGTTGTGTTTTTGTTTGAGTAACATATACCAATTTCTTGAATACATTTGTCAGGTTGTTAGAGCTTTTGATGGTTTAGCAACGTGTGATCTTTCAAATGGAGTAAGAGTTGGGGACTCTACGCAGCAATCAGCAGAAATAAGGTTATTACGTAGAATAGCATTTGGTAATCAAGATTACAACTCTGAAATTTTAGCCACACAAGTTTGAATATGTAAGAGGCTGCATTGTATTGTGAAATTAAGTTTGTTTTAATGTGACTCCTTCTATGGTGCACATAACCCTGAAATTCACCACATCATGTTCTCTTCATTCTTATAACAACCTCTTCTTATTCTTTTGAAGTTACCAATTGTTATACTCATGTTGATGAAGGTAATAAATTCATTTGGGGTGCCCTCTTCTTAAAGTAACATCTCTTGAATTTTCAAGAAAAGCATTGTTTTGTGCGATGAATAGAGAAGGACATTGTTTTGTGCGATGAATAGAGAAGGACCTTGTTACAACATTATCATATCTTTTACACTAGTAACAATTTAGAATTAAGAATATGTTCACATTGTCATTTATCTTTCCACTATTGACATATAAGTTTACACACTATAAAAAAGTATTAAATATAAATTCATTTTAAAGACAAAAGATAATTAAGTATTTGTAATTGATTTTTTTTTTTTTAAAATATATTGTATTTTATTAATTGTTTAAATTTATTTATACTTTTTAATTAAGTTAATATTGTAAAGTTTTTTATAAGATGAGTCTGGTCGTTTCACTCTTAAATTGACTAGGACTTTTTTTCTTGGAACAAGGAGTTCCCTATGGTTGGCGTAAATTCATTTAGTCTTCATCTATTCTGCCTTCCAAAACTCTAGTACTCTGTAAAGTTTTTCATGGACAGCTTCCTACATATCAGCATATTCAGAATAAAGGTTTGCATATGTGTACGTTTTGTGAAAAGTACGAGGAATCTATTCAACATTTATTTTTTGAATGTTCTAATGTTTTGCGTATTTGGAGTTGGGTTCGGCAAATTTTTCTTACTTCTCATTTCTCTAATAGGATGATCTTTTTTTCTTTTATTAAGAGTGATGGTAGTCCTTTGGTTAAATTGATTAAACTTGTTGTGATAACTTTTTCTATTTGGATGATATGGCGTATGAGGAATTATGCTAGATTTCAGGATAAGATTGATGTTTCTATGGCTATTTTAAAGATTTAACTTGTCTAGTGGAAAATTTGTCTAAAGCTTCAATGAAGAATGATATGTTGGATTTCAACGTGATTAAGTTTTTTGGTATTAATACTCGTATTGGTAAAGTTCTTCGTCCTCTTCCTGTTAGATGAGAGTTCACCAGACTGAGTTAAAATTAACACTAATGGGGCTACGAGGGGATATCCTGGTCTTGCTACTTGTAAAGGTGTTTTCCGTGGGAGTATGGGGGAGTTTATTGGTGTTTTCCCTGTGTTTCTTGAAGTTCAGACTGCTATGGTTGCTGAGTTTTATAGAGTTATACATGTTGAAGATGGGAGCTTTGATGTATCAAATCCACATGAAGCCTGAAGCTGTGCTGCTTTTTGGGTTTGGGTTTGGGTTTAGTTTAAGCTGTTTAGAATCTTTGTTAAGATCAGTCCTTGAAGTCTACACAAAGCTTGATTAAATCTGTTTTAAGAAACTAAGTGTTTTTCCAAGAAAAGGGAAAACAATTGGTTTATTTGTCGATATAATCGGTTGTTTGTCACTTAGCTGGCAATGAGGTTTTGAAATTTTTTTTTTAAATTGGATATGTAACTACCTGACCCATTCAACCGATTAAATCGTGGTTTCAATCGGTTAAATGAGTGCTTTGCTAACAGTTTTTTGAAAACCTGTTTCAACTAATTTAAATGAGAACAAAACTGATTTGACTCTGTTATGTTGCCGTAAACGACTAGATTTCAAATGCTATAAATATAGCCTTCTTTCAAATGTTTAAAATACAAGTTTAACACGTTGTGAAATCAAGAGAGAGTTTAAAGATTCATTTTTAAAAGAAGTTTTTCAAAGTTTAGCAAGATTCTGATAAAGCTTTGCTCTAGTGCAAGAACTGATCATAGGGCTTCTGGTTTTGTATATCCAGGTGTTTTCTATTTTTGCTTAGTTTCATGTAATTGTACTTTGATAAACCTGTGCAAGTGTTGGTAAAATCATATAAAGTCAGTGGGATTCTGACTTGAGGTGTGAAGTGTTGCAAAGAGGGTAAGTAGGCTTTGTGAGATTCAAAGTCACCTCTTTGTGGTGTGTTGTTTGTAATCTGTGATTGATTACATAGTGAATACTCAGAGGTTGTTCTGAGGACTAGATGTAGCTTAGGGTTGAGTGAACCAGTGTAATCTGTTTGTGTGAATCTCTTTATCTCTATTATAATTTGTTTGATATTTGATATGTTGTCATAATCAACCGGTTATTTCGTATTTTCAATCGGTTGATATTCCTTCTTTACAAACTGCTTATACTTGCTTTTATCTTTGTAATATAAGCAATCGATTATATCGTAATTTTAATCGATTTTTTCTAATAACAGTTTTATTAGCTTATTTCTTTTGGCTTCTCTAGTTCTTCTTTTTATACTTCATTAAAGAAATTCATTCTTAGTTATTATTTGCAAAAACCTTTTATAAACAATTCCCACCCCCCACCCCCCCTCTTGTTTGAGCCATCAATTCTTACAATACATGCTATGGAGGAAGCTCAAAAGATGGGACTTACTAATGTATGGCTTGAATGTGATTCTGTCTTGGTTTGTGTTGTGTTTACTGCTAGGACTAATGTTCTGTGGATGTTTCGTAATCGATGAAATACTTGTCTTAAATACTGTGGGGAAATCAAGTTTAGGGTTACTCATATTTTTCGTGAAGGGAATGCATATGCTGATTTAGGATTTTTTTCATAAAGAAACATTTCAAGTATAATAGGTTTTCATCTAGTCTGTTCTTAGAACTCTTTATGAATAGTTATAGTCTACTCATGTATTGTTTTTGTTAACATATGGATTTTGGTCTAATCTCCCCATATTTGTTTTGATTTTCTTTCTTTTTTCTTTTTTTTAATAATATTTTTTCATGTGATAGCATATGATTGTTGTTACTTGAAGTGTCAGCCTAAGAAATAAAAAAGGTATTTATTATTAATTTTAAGAAATAAAAATATTTATTATTAAATTTTAAAAATTAAAAATCTGATTTATTATTAACTTTTAAATATAAAATTATTTGGTTTTGAAAAAGGAAAACAAGAAAAAAAAAGATAATTTCCCCCCTTTCATATAAATTTGTACCACTCCTGCTAAAGACTCCTCTATTTTATATTTTTTTTCAAATAGGCAAATGCCATCTTTTTTAGTTATTTTCCTCTTTCAAAGAATAGCTTAATCATTTATCTCTCTTCACTTCGTTTTTTCATTTTTTGTAGAAAAAGTTTCTGAAAGACATGCCTAAAATATAATTTCTCCAGCATTAATATTGGAACTCGGTAGCAAAAACACCTGCAAATCAAGCATATTTCATAAAGAATAAGAATTTGTTAAATAACTAATTAGTCAAAAAGTGTAGAGTGCTGTTATTTTAGTTTTAGTGCTAAATGTATTTAAAAGTTTTTGTTTTAAAAAAGTAGAATCCGTTTCTCCTCTTAGTCTTAAATTTGATTAGTTTCACTTTACTCGTGATATTAAAATATCTTTAAGAGTTAAAAAGGAAATAAATAATTAAACTTAGTGATTATTATACTAAAACATCATAGAATTTTTTTTAGAAACTATGTATTTTAATTTCTTTTAAACTAAAATTTATTATTTCAACGTGTTAAAATGTAGTTTTTCAATGTGTGGTTGATATGAATGATACTGAATTCACTCGCCACAAACAAAATTCTAGATATATAATACAAATTATCATCAAAATAACATAAAATATGATTTACCCAATAAAACTTTGTAGTGAGAACACTTACAAACAACATACTAATCATGAGACAAACATGCATATTTATGAACAGCAAAAAGAAAATAAAAAATAAATGAATTGGATATTTTAAGATTGACCTGTTTGATGAAATGAGCAATGGAGAGTCAGAAAGTTCGTGTGCATCGAGAGGTTGGTGAGCTAATTCCATGACATTGGTCTTTCATCCCCTCTGACATGTCTGTTTCTCTCACCACAGCTTTTCCTTCCAACAACATCTTAAGCAGCAGAGGCTAAATCACTTCACTCCAATGATACCGCAAAACAAGGCCTTAGGTTGCCACTGACTACCTCCAATATAGCCACTCAGGTGCACACCATAAGAAGAACCAATCTGCCAAATATTCAGTGATCAAGATTTTGAGATTATAAAATCTTTCCATTTCGTTTTGTTCTTTTCTTTATTTTGTATTGGCCTAAAAAAAGCCATTACCCTTTTCTTTCATCATAGAAAATGAGATTTGTACCCATTTGGGGATGTAGTTGTAAATTGTAATGCAAATGTCACTGGCAAAGCAACCATTTCCAGTAATAATTTTGTGCTCCCTGTTTGAGTCACAAGTTACCATAAACCTTAGCTGGCCTATTTTTCTTTATAACATCTTGAACTGGAAGAATTTTATCAATGTAACATAACATGTTCATACGCACCAAATAATTGCAGTTCCGAATACTTTTAAGTTGTATTGCATTGCGGGATAATGTGGGCCAACATGTGGTCCTCAATCATAGACTATATCACGTGATGCGGTTTGCACTTTAAAACTCCAACACTGAGCATTGAAGTAACCCCATTTTTGGAATGCTTCAACTGTATATATAAAAGCTCTGATGAACTGATACTAGCTAACAGATAGCTGGAAATTTCGATGAACTTTTAGTTAAACTAAGCATCGTTGTTGTGCTGGAACTGCATCAATGATTGCTAAGTTCTCCCTTCATTAAAGATTAGAGCAAAGAAATGTTGCAGGTAAAATTCCTAAAAGGGACTGGTCCCCAATTGCACATCATTAGTATTAGGATCTTTACAGGTTAAGAAGGTTCGAATGAAAAAGTGATTTGGGGACACCCAGCTAGTGTGCCACCATCTTCAAATCATGGGTACAACGAAAAAGAATGGTTCAACTACGACCCCATCTAGCACACCTAAATGTAAAAGCTTAGCTGGTATTCTACAATTACATTACATTATATTACACCAGTGCTAGTAAAATAATACAAATTTGGGGTGGCTCGACAAGCAAAATTATGCCATAAGATATATTCAACTGGTCGCCAGAAAGATTGACAGCAAGGAATTTACACTGTTTTATAATGATCAGTAGCATCAAATATTCCAAATTCTGAATTAAAAAGCAAGGAGAAAAAATATATTACATTTTGAGTCAGATACCATGCCAAACAAGTAATGAATCTTACGGAAAAGCTCCAACTCCGCAGATTTATATAGTAATGGGAAGAAATCGCAATGAATCAAAGCTGATAAGGTAATCAATTCAAAATTTCAAAGCATAAACGAAATAGCAAAGATTCCTAGACCATCCCCTGTTTAACCCTGTTACATTATTATTATAGACAAATGCAAAAAAGAATACAGTATTGGCGATGAGATTAGTCCTAGAAAAACCCATCAACTTTACACAGAACTCACATGGGCAACAATTACAACACAATCACCCCCATCACCTTCCTCTTAAAAAAACATTTTTTTTTACAAGACTCAGATCTTAATAGTAAAAAAAAAACAACTCGTTCAAAATCAAGAAAACCAATAAACTAGTATCACTAATAGTTGCGATATATGATAAAAAAAACCTTGCTCTTTAAGTTCATAATCAGAGGGAAGTTTGATCTTCGCTATATCTTTGGGGAAAAAATATCTGTTGAAAGATCTTGTCGATAACTTGGATAAATTAACACGTAAAAATGTACCATGGTCACCCCAAATAACATTTGCGGGAAGATATCAATCTCAGACGAAAAATCAAGAAAACCAATAACTTTCTGGTATGACCGTGAAAAAAAGAAAAACTATATTTAACAAGAGGTGTTTTTATTATACTTTTCTTTCTTTTTTTCTGTACCGGAAAATAAATAAAGCTCCGAAACGAAAAGATGTTCGATTAGTTGAGGACTCAGCGCGTGGCGGGGAGTCGGGATCGGAGCAAGAAAAAGCTGAGTTCCTGGCCTGGGCACTCGTCGGGGTTGATGAGGTGGAAGGACTCGGAGTCAGCGTTGCCGACGACGTGTTCGAAGTTGGCGCGCATGTACATGAGTTCCTCGGAGGTGTCGGAGGCGAAACCGGAGGGGATGACGCCGGCGCCGACGGAGACGCACTGCATGGTTCGTAGGATGGAGCGGACTCGGTCTCCGGCGCGGCGGCGCGCGGCGAATCCGGTCTTCCTGCCGTTGCAGAAGGCGGTCCAGAGGGGAACGGAGCGGAGGGGACACGTGGCAGCGTCGGAGCACTCAAGTGCGATGCGCACGAGGCCGTTGCGCATTTCGCGTACTAGGTGGTCTGTGGAGAGTGGCAGTTCGAGGAGGAGCGAGGGCTTGGCGGAGAGTCGGTCGTGCTGAACGCAGAACCACACGTGCCCGCGCCGGTTCCCAAAGATGGTGCCGATCACCATCGATTTTGAGGGACGGGGCGGGGCCGCAGAGGCCGCCGTTGAGGAGGAAGTGGACGACGCCGGCGAGGAGGGGCGGTTCTTGGTCTGTAGATGGTTGTCGGAGAAAGGGACGGTGGGTTGTGGCTTGGAAGGGAAGAAACAAGGGAGAAAGAATCGACGGAGGGTGTCGATGGCCATAGTAGTGGGCGGTGGTGGGCGGAGGTGAGAGGGACGCTAATAGTAAAATGAGTCTGTTTCTTGAAGAATGGGTGTTAGGGTTGTGGAAGGTCGAACTGAAGGGTAGGATCATGTGAGTGCATGCTGGTACGGTCCGTGCATGTCTCCATTTATATTATAATAATAACTCTGTCTATTATTCTACTCGCTCCAACTTCTATCCTCAACGCTTATTTCACCCTTTATCTCCTCTTCTCTAATCGCTTTCAGTTTACCCTTTCTCAAATGTAAGGTCGCTTTACATGTTTAAAATCTTCCATAACTTTCTTTTTTTCTGTCCTTTATTTTATTTATTACTGTTATACTTCTCAATAGGTGTTAGTGATGAATATGAAATAACAAGTCATAGGATATGTTATTATAAAACGTAAAAACAACGATATTAATTATGGAAAAAGGTGAGACTCAAAGTCTCCTACATCAATGTTTAATATGTTGAGAGTACAAATAAATTTATACAAACTAACAAACTTGTTAACAAAATTATAGATCTCTAACTGAAATAAACTGTAACTAATTGATATGAGTGTAGGTAGCTCGAATAACAGAACTATAGGTCCCTAACTAACTGATATCTGTGATACCCCGCAAGCTGAAAGGCGATAAATATCACTGAGCCTAACCTAGGAAACTAATTCATGGAACTGTGTGGGATCAAAGCCTTGGTGAAGATATTTGTAGTTCTTTCGCTAAGGGATGGGAAGAAGATGCATGAGACCAGTTGAACAACGCTCAAATGTAGCAATCAACCTCTATGTTAAATACGTTGATGAAAAAAGATGTATAAATCATTTTTGTTATAACAATATACAACAGGTTATCATACAATTGATGTGAAGATCCTGTAACAAATAAGAGAGTCACTGCAGTTCACAAGTTGCAGAGGAATTTGAGATTCGGAAGAAGAACAGGCAAGATTGTTTCTTTTTGGAGCTCCAAGAGATGAGACCTTGCAGAGTAGTGGAGCGTGGCCTTTCCCGGATGAACATTCTACATTGACCTGCTTTAACATGTAACTCTGTTGGTTGAGATAGAAATGGCTTAGTTGCTGGACTGCATCAGAAATGCTAGGACAAGTTGTAGTTAGATACCGATTAGGCGGCGATACCCAACAAAAATCAGCATATGCGGGCTATAAAACCAAGGTCACATCCATGGAAATGGTAGCTGGCTTACAACCAAGTCCAAAAAATAGGGACTCATATAGTTAAAATTAGTAATTATTAAAATTGTTCCCGCTGGTTGACTTCGGTCGGATTTGGTAGTGAGTTTCATTTTGACTCGTCTTTATGTGATGATTTGAGATGTCGATGCTTTGTGATAAAGGGGACTCTACCTGTTGATCACAATCCGACGATCAAGTCGATGAGAGCATTCATACTATAAATTTATTTCAGTCTAGAGTTCTCAAAAAATACTTACCTTTACTCAGGGTCTTAAACCCCTTTTATAAACATTCCTTCAACAATTTTCATCAACTAGAATATTACTTCAACAATAAGAATATAATTTCAAAAACAAGAATATAATCTCAACAGCAAGAATATTTCATCAATGCGTACCTTTATTTTATGGTTACGGGTAGAACATTATCTCTAACTATTTATTTCTATTGAATTTTAGAATGACATGTGTACTTAACTAATTCTGTTATTCTTCTGTTATTTTAATTATCTTTTCAATACGGACACCCAACTGTTTGGGCCGACCTCTTGAGGCATCATTGGACTTATCATTTATCTTGGGTCGAGTTAGGTGCCTCCCCAAATTGACCTACCCAACCGAGCTAACACATTTAAGTGCTCGGGTCGGAGCCCCGAGCACATCCGACCAGTATACAGCCCCTCAACCTCGAGTCGAGCTTGGCGAGGCGAATAGGCTTACATGCACAAAGGTTGTCATGACGTTTCTCTCAAAGGTCTCATTAATGGTGTGGAGACCTTACCGTTTCGACTTCCCCTTAAATGCATTCCAAAAATACTTTTGCCAAATAAATTTACTTTGCATACCAAAACATGATGTAACTTAACATGATACTCTTTTGCTGCCTACTCGGGTAACAATATCTGTTCCAAGTTAGATCATCTTACTATGTCTATTCAGATAGCTACGACTGCCCGAGATAAACCATCTCCGTATGGCGCCCACTCGGATAACAACATTCGTTCCGAGTTAGGTCGTCTTACCATGCCTACTCGGACAGCTACGACTGTTCCGACCTCAAGTTCGAGAGATAGCATCGCTAGGGTCAGTCACCGCATCCGAGATATTGTTCGCTTTGGAGGTCGGTGTTCCGTCACAGTTTTGTCCTTAAAAGGCACCTCAGTGGATTAAGGGAAGAAGGTGTATTTAAACTGCCATTGACCTCGACTCTTAAGTGATGTGGAACTATATTGGTCGTATCAGAACAAGTCCCCCAGTCGAGGGCTAAGGGGAAGAATTTACGATTCCTACAGACGGCGCCAATGTTCCGAATTACTTTACCTCACAGGGCGCCTATACTCGGGTAACCGAGTTAGGTCGTCTTACCATGTGCGTGCTCGGATAACTACATCTATTTCGAGTTACTCTATCTCACAGGGCGTTTATACTCGAGTAACCGAATTAGGTTGTCTTACCATGTGCCATCTGGGTACCTATATTGTATGAATGTATGCATAAATGCTTTGCCAACTATACCGACCTTACCTTGAACGTTGCATGGCTAACATAATATGAACTTGCTAACTTGGGTGAAACGAAGCACATAAAGTAATAAAATTGGCTCTGAACAAATAAGTTAACCTTTTGATGATCGACACGCTTCTAGTTGGTCGAGCAGTCTATCACTTCAACTTAATCGAGAAAATCTAAGCTCGGACTTGGTCGGACGATGAGCTTTGACTACACTTGCTCCCAATTCGGGTTGTCCTACTGTGTGATCACTGCATTTGTTCTAGGTTAACTCACCTCACAGGGCGCTTGCTCGGATAGTAACATCAACTCCGAGTTAGGTCGTCTTACCATGTGTTAGCTTGGATGACCACACCTGTTTCAAGTCAATTCATCTCACAGGGTGCCTATACTCGGGTAGCTTTGTTTGTTCCGAGTTAGGTCGTCTTATGATGACTTTTTACGGCAAGTGCACCGCATTTGTCAGAAGTAATAATTGTCCCTAAGGACGGATATCGATCCCACAAGGAACAGTGAATTATCAAGTACAATAATCACTAAATATAGAACAAAACAATTAAAAGTGTATTGAGAGTGGTTGTGTTGGCGATGATCAATAAGAAAACAGACAAAGAATTAATTGTTTCAATTGGAAAAATAGGGATTAGGTTTCATCTCTC
>Ga0123342_1008072_pt1 | contig 13499 bp, 18 predicted proteins | sample Turbeawhitnodule_FD_89960 | JGI IMG/M metagenome (GOLD analysis project Ga0123342, IMG submission 89960) | Root nodule microbial communities of legume samples collected from Mexico - Turtle bean Mexico white nodule | ecosystem: Host-associated > Plants > Roots > Nodule | place: Mexico: Nepantla...
AGGAGTCAGTCAAAGACTCGGGATTGCTCAAGTGTAACATGTTGGAACTGCAAGGAGGTGGGGCATTTCAGGAATCAATGCCCAAATGATAAATAAGTCAACATTGCAGAAGACTTCGCGGACAAGGACCTTTTAGCCTGTTGTGCGGATACCAGTGTGGATTCCTGGGTCATGGATTCTAAAGCATTGCAAAATCTAGTTATTGGAGACTTTGGAAAGGTAAGACTAGCGGACAACAAAACTCTTGATGTTACGGGCATGTGTGACATAGTGTTGAAGACACTAGTTGGTTTCTGGACTTTGAAGGATGTCAGAGTTGTTCCAAGCCTGACGAAAAGTTTGATTTCTGTTAGGCAGTTGGACGAACAGGGACATGAAGTGAAGTTTGAAAATCAGTAGTGGAAGGTTGTCAAGGGAAATCTTGTCATGGTCTGCAGAAGAAAGAGAGGTTCGTTGTATATGGTCAGATTACCGTCTGAGGGAGTGACCATCCCAGTTCAGAAGATAAACAAAGTCCGATTCACAGAATCTTGTAGGCAGAAGAGGGTTGTCTTTACAAGAGAGAAACCCAAAACCACAGGTCAAATTCAGGATGAACGAGCATGGAAAGGTTCAAGTAGACCAGTCAGAGGTACTTAACTGAGGTTCCTAGACGACAGTGGGTTAGGAGAACCAGTATTCCGGCGGTTGAAACTTCTCTAGAAAATTTCTTGTTGAATATGGATAGTGTTTGTTCTTAGGTTGTTTCAGGATCCGGCAGTTCCTGTAAGTGGAGCCGGTAGGAACAGAGAACGCGTCAGTGACTGACGTGTTGAAACTCAGGGGAGTTTTAACGAAGTCTTCAAAATGATTAAGAAGGCTGGTGGCAACTAGAGGTGGAAAATTGAGTTTCGTCAACAGATTACAGAAGTACATGTACATAGTTGAAGCGCAGGTGAACATTGTTCTGTGGCTTCAAGTGGGAGATTGTTGGGTATGAAGCCAGGAGTAATTGGGTTGGGCTGACTAGACACCATGTTTAGTGAATGGGCTTAATCATTGTGTCCCTTTTATAATCTTTATTTAAAGAGATCATTGTACTTGTAATTGGTGTGCAACATAACATAATGAAAACCTTATAGTTGTCCGTGTGGATATAGGTTGCAGTTGGTGACCGAACCACGTTAAATCTTGTGTTGTTTATTTTCTGCAGTTGATTCGTGATTGTGTGTTGTTTCCGCATGCGTTTTTTCCCATCACAAGCAACTCTTAGAGAGTGAAAACCCAGGATACCAAAAATATTAGAAAGGAAGAGATAAATAATGAAGAAGAGAAAAAAAAGGAAGAAAGCCATGAGAGATATATTTTTGGAGCAAAGTGGAGGCATATATTTATTGATGGAGAAGAACACAAATCAACAAAACCGCTCCATGAGACTAACCGCCAAAATTGAAGGGAACTGCCGAAAAAGGGGGAAGACCTCCGGAAATGGAAGAAGGTAGAGGATTTGTAATGTTCCAAACCTCTCCACCAGATTTGGACCACACGAGAAAAAATGGATGTTGTGCGCGCCATCCTCAAAGCATATTCACTTTCGTTTGCAACGTCTTAAGATCTTTGACAACTCCTTTAACAACTTCTTTTACAATATCTCGATTCGGTTTTATAGCAATATTTTAAAGGACTTGCGCAACACTTCGTACATTTATCATCTACGTCTCAGTGAATCAACTTTATTTGTGTTTTCAACCTTAATTTTCTGTTGTTGATGTTTTGAATACCCCTTTAAAACAACCAAATTTTTTTGTGTAACGGTGAAAACAAATAACAAAATTTTCAAAAATCACTTTTATGAATCTTCTAAAATCTCAATAATAATGAGTTAATTACTTTTACAAATATTATCGTCAAGATTGAGTGAAGTTTTTTTTAAAAAAAAAGAAAAAGAAAATACATACTAATAGCCCATTAGCCCGAAAGCATACTTAACAGCTAGAGAGCGACCACAAAGATTTGATATTTGGATAACGAGGCAACGTGGTTTTTATCGATACTTATTTGGCCGGTCGACCCATTCCAACTACCATTGATGAACGATCCCCTACCCCGGAGGTACAATAATGACTCGCCCAAAAAGAATGATACTTAAGGTTTACAAGTTAGAAACTTTAATTTTATGGGAAACTTGTTTTTGGCCGGTGGGAGAAATGCGCAAACTATACCAGGTTTACTTGCACGCAAGGCCTCTATCAACACAACAATAATAACATCAATTAATTAACTTATTTCAAACAAAATATGATTATAAAGCTTAGCATGGCTTCCAAGTAATCTGAGAATGGCCATTTAATAGCTTAGCTTTACTTGTTAATTTGGAGATTTAATTTAAAAAAAATCAAAAGTTCGTCTCTTAGATCTTTTATTTAAAATAATTATAATTCCTCTAGGTGTTGAATTCTTGATACAACATTATTTTCATACACATGGTAAACCTAAACCATCTAGTGGGTATGTGAAAGTCATGGATCCCTTCGAAAGAATGAAGTTAGTATATTTAAGAGACAAAAATAAATAAATGTTTAATTCAAATTTATAAAATTTTAAAATTTGAAAGTTTTCATTAATTAGAGATTCTATGTAGAGAATCTGCTTACACTTATCAATTGCTGTAAAATGATGAACCAAGTGTATACGTTTCTTTGGATGATCAATCACATGATATGTCATTTTCAATATGATGTTGCTTAGACTTAGATCAAACTTCCAAGATTATAGAGACAGTCAAAAAGTTCAAGTTAAATATTCTTCTTTGCTTAAAAAAGTTACTTCAAGTCAAATGGGAAACACGTTATTTCTTTCTTATTCCTTGGAAACTAACCAAAAAAGAAAAAAAAAAAAGTGGATTTGACCAAATTCATGTCACTATTCATTCACCCTTTTCATAGTTTTCAAGCAAAACCCCTTTCAACTGTTTTGCAAATTTCTTTATTATAGTTTCCAAGATAACAACTTGAGATTCACCAATTACCATCTTTAATTTTTGAACTTGTGATCCAAATTACCATAACTATTGTTTCCCAAATAACATTCCAAAGTTGTAACAATTGTTAGTTGAGCAGGGTTCTTCACACACACCACGTTTTTGTCCAAAACAGAAGTTCCCTGGCTTGTAAGCCAACACAAACGTCTTACTATGTTGCTTGTGGCAAATCCAATAGCCAAATGCAATGCTCCCCCAAGAATTATATAAATGGAGGAAACTGAGTGAGTAATAATGACACAGAGAAACCAATCTTTCTAACAAACTTTGTTCAATTGTTTTCACATCTTTGAAGTGAGATCAAAATGGAGGGGCAGAAGAAGAGGTTGGCTGTTTTGGTGGGGTGCAATTACCCCAACACTGGCAATGAGCTGCATGGTTGCATAAACGATGTGTTGGCCATGAAGGAGACTTTGGTGAAGCGATTTGGGTTTGATGACAATGACATTGAGGTGCTCACTGATGCACCAAACTCTTGTAAACTGCCCACTGGTGCTAACATCAAGCAGGCACTGGCTAAGTTGGTTGATGGATCTGAAGCAGGAGATGTGCTATATTTTCACTACAGTGGACATGGAACTAGAATCCCTTCCAAGAAACATGGCCACCACTTCCACCATGAGGAGGCTATTGTGCCTTGTGACTTCAATCTCATCACTGGTTTGTATAGTTCCCTCTCCAATCACACAATTGAAATATGCACTTCTCACTTCACTTTCACATCATTCATTTTTAAGCCTACTTTGCACAATCAGCCCAACAACACCTTAAGTGTTGTATACTGAAGCAAAGTAGTTGTATATCAAAACATCATTACTCATTTTACAGTGATGAAACATACAGATTTGGACTTCCGGCAACTAGTAAACAGGTTAGCAAAGGGTGCAAGCCTGACAATCCTCTCAGACTCGTGCCACAGTGGAGGCCTCATCGACAAAGAGAAAGAGCAAGTAGGTCCATCTTCATCGCTTCAAAAAGGTCCCATATCGAAAACCACTAACACCCTTACCCACAAGACTATCCCTTATGACTCCATACTACACCACCTCTCTTCCCAAACCAAAGCCACCACCACAGACATTGGAACCCACTTGCTGGAACTCTTCGGCTCCGACGCCAGTTTGAGGTTTCAAACTGTGTCGCATGCTCTGTTGGAGGCGCTGGGACCCGACGAGGGGATCCTGCTGAGCGGGTGCCAGGCGGACGAGACCTCGGCGGACATGAACCCTGGCGCCGGCGGCGGGAAGGCTTATGGGGCGTTCAGCAACGCGGTGGAGATGGTGCTGAGGGAGAAGGAGGGTGGGTTGAGCAACAGAGAGGTGGTGGTGAGGGCCAGGAAGGTGCTGCAAGGTCAGGGGTTTGAACAGCATCCTTGCCTCTACTGCAGTGATGAGAATGCTGATTCTACCTTCTTGTGCCAACCTCAGAAAACAGAACAATGATCTGTGAGATGATGTGTTTGTGTGTGCAGAGTTTGATGTGTGACATGGTTAATTCCATAATGTTATGTTGATGTACCAATGTTATCATTTAGAACACCACTTCTCTATGCTTTTCCTCTATCTGTTTCACTCCAATTCAGAATAAATAAGGAATATACTGTTATTATTAATTGAGGAATGCAATGTATGGTTTATCAGTTTACTAGCTAAGTTTGAGTGAAGCCTATAACTCATTGGTTTTCATATTTGTCTTTGTTTTGAAATATTCTTCTACTTAAGAACTCTACTTAAGACTTATGAAGCTTAGACATGGATACGGGTACGAATACGAACACGAAAATATGGTTAAATTGAAAATTATAGGACACGGGACACGACTATGTATAAATTAAAATATAGTAATATATTTTGTTATATGAAAAAAATCAAGAAAAACATTCATAAAAATGGTATAAAAAAATATGTAATTATGTAAACCATAATGTTTAACTTTTATATTTATTCATCTTCATTAAAAAATACAATTTATAATTCTGGTTCTTCAAGAGATAAGCTAGCAATATCGAGAATTCCATTGTCATCAAATGAAAAGTTATCTCCTGCATTATCCCATAATTTAGTTTCCTCTTCTTTGTAATGTGAGGAGTTCCTTGAGAGAAGACGAAGATTACTATGGACAAATACTCGATCCTCTGCCCTTTTAGGTGTCATCTTATTTCCTTTTAAAGAATGTATAAAGGAGTAGGTACTCCAATTCCTTTCACAACAAGAAGAAGAACATGGTTGTCCAAGTAGTTTAAGAGCTATCTTCTGAAGTGTTGGTGCATGAACTCCATGAACAATCCACCATGATTTTGCATCCATTTGACCTTTGTCCCTTAAAGAGTCAACATCAGCAAAATCTTCTCTTCCATTTGAAAAGTTTGCGAACTCTATATTTACTTTTCTCCTTACATCCGCATCATCAAAGTACCTCATAAAACATTTCTTCCTTTCCTGGGTAAGTTCCTTATCTAGATGTGGGACAACTCTGTGTGAATCTTCACTTAACCATTCATGACTATAATATCTACATAAAAAATATAAAAACATAAATTAACATAATATTATGTACTCAATAAAATATAATTATATTGTATTACCTTGAATTTAAAGAATGAGCCAGACAATGAAGTGATGTGCTACTCTTAGTCCAACAATCAATTAATATTAACTTTACTACCTCGAAAAATGATGAGTATTCAACTTTTGCCTTCCTTTCATGATGCTATATGACCCTTTTACATTTTCAATCATTGAATCCCACATTTCATATGCTAAGTGAAGAGTAACCATATTCGTATTTGTTTTTCTGAGTACATCATAAATAGGAGTAGTAAAAGCAAGTATGTTGTTCCCGCTGGTTGACCTAACGTCTTCGTGCGTTTAGGGTTTAGGGTCAACGCCCGAGGCTGGTCAATGCCTGAGGACCGGACGGTACACAAGCCCCCTAGTCTCGAGCTGTCAACTTGTTCAGCGAAGAGACTATGGCCTCGCCCTACCGACCTACGTGGCCTCTTGTGATAGGACGCGCACAATGCATCGAAGTGACGCCTTCCTGTTCATGTTGTAATCAACGCACACGTGGCTTGATCATGCGGCTAAGACTGAACGTCGCTTGTGCTTCTCAAGTTTAAGTTAAGCCTTTCAAAAACGCACGCTTCGTGCACTGTTCCATCACTCGAAACCTTTCTTACACTTTTCTTCTTCTTCCTCGAGCTCTTTGATTTCTTCATACAAAAAACCGAAACTTTCGCTCATCAACCATCAAAGGTACGATTTTTCTCCATTGATTGCTCTTCATTTATGATTTTGCGCATTAAAAACTATCTGGGTCTGTTTATATTTCTATGTTTCGAATCTTCCTCTGCATCTTCTTCATTCCCCTGTTTCTGGGTTTTTATGAGAATAGGGTTTTCTGAGCTTTCTAGTTTCACGTCGTAGTTTTCCCCTTGCTGAACCTTTGTTTCTTCCTTTCTTTGTTTTTCTTAGCTTTCTTTCATCATGGCGCGAACGAAAGTCACTGCCAACCCTCTTCCTCCTAGCATCAATTATACACCTTTGTACCCCTGGGTCCCTGACGAACTCCTCGCTGAAACCTCCTCCCTGACCTCCCTTGCGGACTGGAGGGCTCACTTGGATAGTCAACCCGATTTTAAGGGTAGAGCGTTCGGGAGGGAACACGACGCCTACATCTCCGTTCACCCTTGCATAGCTGGTGAACCTGTTTGTGTTGATAATCGCTCCAACGACGGGGAACCATTCTTCTTCTTCTTCTACCAAACAGTATTTAAACGCCTTAGGCAGCGCCTCCCTTCAATAGCTTCGAGAGGGAGTTACTAAATGAGATCAACGTTGCCCTGGCTCAGCTGCATCCCAATAGCTGGGCCTTCATCAGAGCCTTTTCCATCATCTGTATCTTTTTCGACCATCCCCCATCAGTAGATGTCTTTCTACACTTTTTTGAAGCCAAAAGCCCAGAGAAGAACCTCTGGGTTAGCTTTAGCGGGATAACTGGGAGAGTTATCCTCACTCTATTCCAGCAATCCTATAAAGGATTCAAAGGAAAATTCTTCAGGGTATGCTGCTCTGAACGTGACCGTATTGCCCTTGATGGATTTCCATTATACTGGGTAGAGAAGCTCAAGTTCAAGAAGGCCAAGACCTTGGATGAGCTCTCTTCAGCTGATCGCAAGGTATGTCAGGTCTTGGCCAGTCTGGGGTGATCTTCAACACCGTTGAACTTATCAAAAACGAATATAGCCCAACTAGGCTCGCTGGCTATATTGGTATAGGAATCATTTCCTAACCTTCTTCATACTTCACTCTACTTATGCCTCTTTTGTATTTGTTGACTCATACTTGCACTGGCTCTCTGGTTCCTCTTATTTACTTTATTCTTATCTCCTCCTCTTTGGTGCAGGCATGGTGCTGAACGCAGAGAAGCGGGTTAGGCTGACTGATGTCTTGTCCACTCGTGATGATGTAACTACCAAGGAAGGTACCTCTGCACATCCCGCCCCGACGGCCTCCCCTACTACTCCTCTTGCACCCTCTGTTCAGACCACTCCTACCCCTGCTTCGCCACAAGCGGTTTCTGCTCCCGCTTCACCACAAGCTACACCTGCCCCCACTTCTCCAGTTCCCATTGCGGTTGTTCCTCTGGCCACAATCAGGGCTTCTCCACCTCCAGGCCCCCTAGAGAAAAACAAAGGGGTGGGGCTCATCACTTCTGACGACGATGAGAACACTGTGGAGGGCCCTGCCTTCAAGAGGAGGAAAACCACAATGGTAGCCACCTCCCACTCTTCTTCTGCCAGGCGCCCTGCCTTAATCAGGGACAACCCTCCAAGCGTCTCCTCACCTCCAAACTTTCTTGCAATCGAGGAAGGGGCCGAGAGTGTTCATGAGCCTGCTCCTGCCCCTGCCCCTGAGCTTCCCCTGGTCCTCTAGCAGATCCTGAGAGGCTACAAACAAGAGACCATGGGAAACTCTGTTGATGAGGCACTGCAAGAGAGCATGGCCCTCAGCCTTGGGGGATTCTTTGCTCGTGTCAACTTTTCTTTCCACTAGGCTGAGGTGAGGACCAAGGAGCAACAAGCCCTGGCAGACGAACTGGCTCAAGCTAAGTAGCAACTGGCCAACCAGGCTTAACACTTCTTCATCCGGGAAACCGCTCTGACCCAAGAGTTGGACGTTCTTCGAAAGGTTGAGCTGGAGGCCAACAAGAAACTTCACGAGGAAGGCCAAAAATACACCACCCTGCTCAATAAAGTGGTGCCACTACGTGCTGAAGTGGTGGAACTCAAAGAAGCTGCTGAGGCCACCAAAGCTAAAATGGTCAGCCTCGAGGAGCGCTCGGTTACCCGAGAGGTGCATCTGGGTAAGGTTGAAACTAAGCTCATTGAGAGAACTGAGACCCTTGAGAAGATCAAGGAGGAACTTACTGAGCAGGCTGAAAACCTTAAGAAGACCAAGGGGGAGCTTACAGAGAAAACTGAGAAGGAGATGACTACCCAAGTTGAGGGCTTCGAGAAGGCCAAAACAGAACTCTTTGATGATGTTGTTGATGCCTATGCCGCTAGGTTCGAAGATGCCCTGACTCAGGTTGTTTGCAAGCACCCTGAGATGGACACTTCTCCTTTCGCAACGGCTAACCACATCGTTGATGGATAAATTGTGCCAAGGCGTTCTAAACAGAATGCCTCTCAGTCTTCTAAGCTTTGAACTGTATTCTCAAGAACACTTATAATTTTGAATGCACCTACACCTTAATTTAGATTCTTTATTCATTTATGCTTGTGCTCTTACTTGCTTCCTTTATTAACAACGCTTCTGACGCTAACTTCATACGACGTTCTTAAGATTCTCTAATACTTTGAACCTTAGGTAGCACGCTGTCTCACCTTCTCTCTTTTACTTGCTTAACGACTTGCGAAGGCAGCAAGTATGCGTGATCCTTTGAGCTCCCTTGTCTTCACCTCTTGCTCTGGACAAGGAACCTTTTGCTTTGACACTTGCTTACACTTTGCTGTCTTGGGGTGTCTACCCTCAAGGCGCGTTTTTGGCCTCATCTTCGCTCAGAGGCGAAGGAGGAATTATCTGGTTGAAGCCTACTGTTTGTACTTGGTGCCCATGCTCGAGGAGAAGGCGTCCCCAGAGGGAGCTGCCGCCCTCTTCGAGATGTCTAAACACCGAGACGACAGGTGCACTTGGTGCCCATGCTCGAGGAGGAGGTGTCCCGAAGGATACTGCCACTCCCTCTCGAGGTGTCTAAACACCAAGGCAACCTGTTCATCACCAGTCGAATTTTGCTAGTCACGCTTGATGCCCACACTCGAGGAGAGGCGTACCATAAGGCATTGCCATTCTTCCTTGAGGTGCCTAAACATCAAGGCAACGGGTTCGTTTCTTATTGAACCATGTTGTCCGCGCCTGGCGCCCACGCTCGAGGAGGAGGCGCCCCGAAGGAGGCTGCCCCTCCCTCTCAAGGTGTCTAAACACCAGAGCGACAACGTTCTCCCCTGCATTGTACAGAAAACTCAGGAATACTTGAACATGTAATTTTTATTGGGTGACCTCATTAAAAAACCCTTGTAAGGGAAAAAGAGTGTCCCCTTAAACTATATACAATGCAAGAGTTTTTAACTGAAATAAAACTTGAGGTTGGCTGGTGTACCAACATGTCCTCGGGCGTTGACCACAGTTAACACTTGGCAGGACCCATCAAGGGCGCAGTGAGGTGAGAAGGGGGGTCGACTAGGCCTCGGGCGTTGACTGGGTTCGGACCAAGGAGTGCTTATAGTTGGGTGGTGCCACCCCCTGATACCCACGAGTGGGAGTGACCGTGGAGGGGGCAGCATAGTAGGAGGTGGCACGGTAGGGGCGTGGAGGCATCGGGCCTCGGTACCCCGAAAGAGTAATAATAGAAGAGAAATGTAGTTTCCAAGCCACACCCCCAGTACCAGCAAGGAGAGACCCAACTCGCGGAATATCTGTGCATGAGGCGTGGGAACGCGGTAGTACGCGCCACCGTTAGAGAACCATTGGGACAGATACGACCCATGAGAGGGCCACGTCCCAGGGGGTAATCTGCATGCATGATACGTGAGGAGGGCAAAGACACTCCCAGGGCGAGTGACTAGGAGCTGGGGCGCATGAGTTGGCACCCAGGTAGTCACCCTCCGCGCCAGATGCACTTCGAGAAGGGAGACTTACACACTGGGATTTCCCTAAGTTGGGTTACAGTGTCGTAAGGCCACCCGCGCAGAGGTACACTCAAGTCAGAAGGAGACACGTGGCAGAAACACTGGAAAGGTATAAAAACTCTCGTTGTCAGCAGACTAAGGTACGTTTTACACGTTTTGAGTCATTTTACGCTTTCACACTATACGCACGAGTGACTTGAGAACGAGAGAGAATTTAGTTACGCACCTTCTAATCACGGTGTCTGCGGTGTTCAGATACGGAGGTGCACGGTGTTTTCTGCCAGTACTGACTTGAGCGTCGGAGTGCAAACGGTCGCGAGGACGCCCTTTTGTCTCTCTGTTTCAGGTATTCACGGCGACGAAGGGTGAAGATTGGAACGAAGACGAAGGAGTCCTTGATACGCAGCTTGAAGCTACGTACGAAGAACAATCTGGTCAACCGGTAGGAACAGCTGCATTCCAAGTCCGAGGAATAGGGCCTCCCTCCAGGGTCTCAAGTCTATACGCCCCGTTTCCCAGGACTTCCGTCACCCTAAAGGGGCTAGTCCACTTGGGGGACAGCTTGTTCTCCAACTGGTATGGGTGAGCCTTCCGCATTACCAGGTCAACGACTTGGAACTGTTGGGGCTTTAACCTGGAACTGTGCTTATGCTCCACCCTTCTCTTTACTGCCTCAGCTTTGATCCTCGCCTCCTCTCTCACCTCGTCCAGTAGATCCAGGTTCACCCTTCTCTCTTCATTGGACTCTTCAACCACAAAGCTCTGGAAGCGCGGCGAGCTCTCCTGAATCTCTATTGGGATCATCGCGTCCGACCCGTACACCAAACTGAAAGGTGTCTCTCCAGTGGTGGACTGAGGCGTGGTGTGGTAAGCCCATACTATTATAGGAATCTCTTCCGCCCAGGTCCTCTTATCCTTTTCGAGTCTCCTCTTCAGACCCCTGAGTAGGACTCTGTTGGCGGACTCTACCTGCCCATTCGTCTGAGGATGCTCGACCGATGCGAACATCTGCTTTATCCTGACCTCTGTACATAGCTTGCCCAGCTGTTGGCTTGCGAACTGTGTACCATTGTAAGAGATAAGGAGCCTTGGCACGCCAAAACGACATACTATATTCCTCCACACAAAGTGTTGCACCTTATGGGCTGTAATCTATGCTACCGGCTCAACCTCGATCCACTTCGTGAAGTATTCGATGGCCACTACCAAATACTTCATCTGCCTTATCGCAAAAGGGAAGGGCACCAGAATGTAGATTCCCCACGTGTGAAAAGGCCACGGGCTGTAAATCGACCTCAGCTCTTCTGGAGGTGCCTTATGCCAAATGACGTGTTGTTGACACTGCCTACACCGCTGGGCGTGCCTTATGCAATCTTCTCTCATCGTGGGCCAATAATAACCCACATGGACTACCTTCGACACCAAAGAGCATCCTCCTACGTGACTACCGCAAATCCCCTCATGGAGCTCTGCCATTATACGTGTACCCTACTCTCCACCCACACACACCAGGATTGGGTGAGTGAAACCGTGCCTGAACAACTCCCCATCCAGAAGGGTGTACTTGGCAGAATTTCTCTTTATCTTCTTGTCGTGCTCGGGCTCCAATGGGAGTATCCCATAAGCCAGGTAGCGTCTGTAGGGCGTCATCCACGTGTCCCCCTCTTCATAGGATCCCCTTCTCCCATCGAGATCGAATAGGCACTCACACTGGGCGTCCTCAGCGTTTTCTGAGTCAGCGACGGGTGACTCCTCGCCCTTTCTCTAAACGTACTGATCTGATGGACGCCTACCATGTTATCAGCGACAAACGTCCGTGGTGTCTTGAGGGTCTCCTGTATCACTGTCCTCTACCTTCCCCCCTTGCCCGAACTGGCCAACTTGGCGAGTAGGTCAGCACGAGCATTATGTTCCCTCGGGACGTGCACCAGCTCAAACACCGCGAACGCCTTCCTCAGGACTTGTACATACCCCAGGTATGCGACCATCTGTGGGTCCTTGGCCTGATACTCCCTGGTGACTTGACCCGTAACCAACTGAAATCACTCTTCACCAGTAGGCTTTGTGCCCCCATCTCCTTGGCCAGGAGCATCCCAACTATGAGGGCTTCGTACTCCGCCTGGTTGTTGCTTGTCTTGAAAACAAACCTCAGGGCCTGCTCGATCAACAACCCGTTTGGCCCTTCCAAGATTACACCTGCTCCATTCCCCTACTGGTTGGAGGACCCATCCACCGAGAGCACCCATTGAAAACTGACCTCCTTCTCTGGCTGCGCACTTCCTGGGAAAAGTTCTACTACAAAATTCGTGTACACCTGGCCCTTGATGGGGCCTCGGGGCTCATAATGAACATTGAACTCCGAGAGCTCCATGACCTAGCGTACCATTCTCCCTGCTACATCTGGCTTCTGCAACGCCTTCTGGATAGGTAGGTCCGTCATTACCACCACCGTGAAACTCTGAAAGTAATGTTGAAGCCTCCTGGCCGAGAACACCATGGTTAGGGTCATCTTCTCCAGGGCCTGATATCTCACCTCTGGCCCCTGCAGTACTTTGCTTACAAAATATATTGGCCTTTGCGTCTGGTCCTGCTTTTTAACGAGGACTGAGCTGATCGCTCGCTCCCTCACTGCAAAAATACAATCAGAGCGGCATGCCTAACTGTGGCTTGCACAGCACGGGAGGGGTGACCAAATACTCCTTTAACTTGAGGAATGCTTCCTCACACTCTGCAGTCCATACAGACCAGCTGTTTTTTCTCAAACACTTTAATAAGGGTGACCCTTGTCTCCTCTAGCGGATACAAATCTGGACAGGGCAGCCATCCGCCCTGTCAGCTGTTGTACCTCCTTTATCGAGGCAGGGCTCCTCATGGCGAGAATCGCCGTCTGTCTTTGCCTCTATCCCACGCTCAGTGAGTAGGAAACCCAAAAACTTCCCCGCCTCGACCCCAAACACACACTTCTCGGGATTTAACTTCAAGCGGTACTTTGCTATTGTAGCAAATAGCTCTTCCAGATCAGCTACGTGTTGACCTCTCTCCTGCGAGGTCACCACCATATCATCTACGTAGGCATGGACGTTTCTGTTGGGTCTATTAGTGTCTAAGTTCAAGAGGGGAGGGGTGAATTGAGCTTATAAAATTTTCGCAAGAACACACAATTTACAATATACCAGAGGCAAAAAGAACAGATTGTTTTGACACAAAACAGATTGATTCTTCAGAGCAGTCTAGCACAATTTGACTTTGTTCAAATTAGAATTGTAATCAACAAAGGATTATAACAGAATC
>Ga0123342_1008073_pt1 | contig 13498 bp, 9 predicted proteins | sample Turbeawhitnodule_FD_89960 | JGI IMG/M metagenome (GOLD analysis project Ga0123342, IMG submission 89960) | Root nodule microbial communities of legume samples collected from Mexico - Turtle bean Mexico white nodule | ecosystem: Host-associated > Plants > Roots > Nodule | place: Mexico: Nepantla...
TACGTAGTACAGTCATCGCAGTTCAAACACAACAAGAAAAGCAAGGGTAAGCTAGTGAAAATAGAATTTTATAATATACACAATTAAATCAAAAGAGAAAACCAAGTTACATGATCAATTTCTTAAATTATTCAATTTTCTTCAAATCTCAACAATAAACAATCACATAGATCTCACATGGATCTACACATCCAAAATATTCAACAAACAACGTCTTCCGGAAGACCCGTATTAAGTAAGTCCTATCAGAGACTAACACCTGATCCAAAGATTACCAGCGAATCCAACAGAAAGGATCAAGGTAAGTTCAATACAACCCAAGCCGTGCATCTCATATGTCACGGTATGCATGAACTCCCCCATCAGCTTCTCAGCTTCTCACCACCTGATATCTTAGTCTTTGTGACTTAGATCATCAATGAAGCTCAGAGATCTCTGTTACCACATAGGCATCAATACTTAATACACAGCAAACATCAGTCCATACATTATCCCGACATCAATACTTAATACACAGCGAACATCAGTCCATACATTATTCCAAATGTATGAATTCAATTCCACATTATTTCATCATACAATATCATTCCAAACACGATCCATAACATTCAAAAGCGTAATTAACATAAGAAAACAACACCTTAAATATTAAACCATCAAAATCTAATATTTTTACAAATTTAAATAATATATAAACAAACAATATCCCTGCAAGAGAAATTGAATATTGGGACCACGTCCCTTCCGCATTCAGATCTTCTATCCTAGGGTGCTATTAAAAATTAAATTTAGCTTCCCTTACCTTAATTGCTTGCTTTCCAAGCAACTTTCTAGAATTTTATTTCCCACAGTTTGGATAAGCTTCAAGATTTACGAACCTAATGCAAATTATCCAAATAGAACAAAAATTCAGTATATAATAGAATAAGTTGAGAGGATTAAACTTCTCAACTGACCCCACCAAGATTGGTGACTAAATCCTAAGAAAAAACAGAGAACAAAGGATATTTAGAGTAAAAATGAACTTACTCTGTTTGAAAATTTGATCGGGTAGAAATGTTCTTTAACTCGCCAGCTACAACGTGATCCGATCAGATTCTAAAATAGATGAAGATTGGGAGGGAAAAATTAAGAGAGAAGGGAAAGATTTAGAAAGAGAAAGAGAAAAAGAAAGAGAAAGAGAAAGAGAAAGAGAAAGAAATAAAAGAGGTACCGTGGTGCAGGGGGATAAGGTTCATGTTGGTGTTTAAAAAAAAAACACGTTGTTACAATTTACACTATTCAAAATAATTTAAAATACTCTTACAACCATCACATCACTCACTTATCTCAATAAACTTTTTTCTTACATCCACTCTAACATATCCTAATCCAAACACATTCACTTTTTTCATACTTTCTTCTCACACTCTCACTCTCCCACACCCTCAACTATTTTCTATTATATTTTTTAATTTTTTACTAAAAATATAAATAATTATAAATATTATATATTAAAAATATTTAATTAATTTAAACATAACGAAAATCATAATTCATTATTCAAATATTTTTTAATAACAAAGATAAATTTATAAACTTATAATAAACAATTCTTACAAATTCTCTCTCACCTCTCCTAATCCAAACAAAGCCTTAAAGAAATGTTTCAAAAAAGTCGAACAATTGTGGAGAGAAACTAAAGAAGTCCAATCCACACATACGCTTCAAAACAAAATCTGACCGTTGAAACCTATCTATCAACGTTTCATAATTGTCCAATTTCCAAACCACGGATCGCAAAGATGAACCGTTGATCAATTTTTCATCCAACGACGGAGATCAAAACTCAATTATCGGAAGCGCCTTCAATAAATACCTACCTATATCTCCCCTCGAAAATCATTCAAATCCAGAAACCAAAACAAAATCTGAAGTCCTCAAATTCGATCGAAATCTTTCTCTGGAGTCTCGTTCTTCCAATTCAAACTAGAAGAAAACCCTAAATCCTGAGATTGGATCGATTCTGCGCGGAAAGGTGTTGAGAAAATGTCTGGTCGAGGGAAGGGAGGAAAGGGATTGGGCAAGGGAGGTGCGAAGAGGCACAGGAAAGTGCTTCGCGACAACATTCAGGGCATAACGAAACCGGCAATTCGGCGATTGGCGAGAAGAGGTGGTGTGAAGAGGATCAGTGGATTGATTTACGAGGAGACGAGGGGAGTGCTCAAGATATTCTTGGAGAATGTGATTCGCGACGCTGTGACCTATACCGAGCACGCCAGGAGGAAGACGGTTACGGCCATGGACGTTGTGTATGCGCTGAAGAGGCAGGGAAGAACCCTCTACGGTTTTGGAGGTTGATCTTTTGAATTCTGTTGTCACATCACAAATACTTGTTTTTTTCGAATCCTTGTTATGCTCCGTAACAACAAAAGTTACTGGGTTCTGTAGAATGAAAAAAGTTAAGAACATCAATTGAGTGAAATGTAGTAATTCTTTGTGGGGTTTACCTTTTTTTTTTAACTGTTTTGTGTAGTTCATTTTATGTGTAGTTCAGTTTATGTAGTTTATATTACGATGGTATATGTAATAAGAATATTAAAATGCTGACTATTTTGTTTTGAAATATTAACTAAAAGTTTTTAATAAATTTTAAATTAGTTGATTTAAAAGAATTTAAATTTAGTTTAGTAGATTGAGCTATATATACAAGTTTCTTTTCACTTTCCTTTTAGGTTTTCGAAGTTTTGTATCTAGTATCCTATTTTATCATTCAAAATTACTTTTTGAAAAAATTAAATACAAGGAATTACTTAAAATATAGGTATATTTATAAAACAAACAGTTGAACCAATATGGAAAGAGGGATAGAAGGTCTATAACAGAGAGATAACATTTGAATAAAGAAAAAATTGCTAATAAATTCATAGAGCTTACATGCCATTTAAACAGATAAATCTAATTAAATGATGTGCGAACATCTATCCCATATTATTGGACAATGATAAAAAAATAATAATTGGAATACATGCTATTTAATTAATAATAATTGACCAAAGGAATAAAAGAGTTATAACGTGTATGAATCAAATTCAATCCCTTGTGAGAAACATTGAATTGAAAATGATATTCTCATGATATAGCCATTGCAAGTACAATCATATGATAAAAAATTTCTAAAATGAAAGCAATGTTCATAGTCAAAACTCATACTACTAAAATGTAAAAAGCCCTCTTTTTACATAACTATCACGTCAAGTGGAGTGAAGTATTTGATTTTAAATCATAAAAGTTTGTACCTGAAACTAAGTCAAATACTTTACATTATGATAACTATGTATGATTGCTATTTAACATGTGTTTGAGAAAATTTATGCTGCTAACTTGAAGTTCACAAGATTTTTCTTACTAAACTAAATAAATAAATTGGTAAACTTTCTCTTATACTATCAACTTTTTGATTTTTCTATTGTTATCGTGGTGTTGAAGTTACTTGTAGACTTGATCAACAACAACCTAAATGCTGGCACTTAGAAAAATATAAGATACCATAGATTAAGGGAAAATTGGCTAAAATGGTGTAATCCATCTTGAAAATTACACAAATAGACAATTGCAGAAAAAATTATAGAAATGAGTATTTTAATTTGTATTTTTAATCTTGTGGAGACTGTAAATTAGATCAATGAATGTTTTCATTTGTAGATGACAAAAAGAACAAATGACTAACAACCACCGGAAAGTCGAAGAGTTTGGAAGTGACCACAATCACACCACCAATCAATTTTTATTTTGGTTGTATGAGTACAACAACTGAATAAGGATGCTTCGAGATTCTCATTTACACTAAGTTTAAATTTAAACTTAATATTTATTAGTGTGAGTGGAGGTGACAACTTTAACATTCACAATTAGTATTTAAATAGACCCATACTCCCCTCACATTGAACCACATTGAAATGTTTTTTTAACTTGCCAAAATTTTTGAAATTTTTAGATGTGCCAATTTACCTTCAAAGGTCATTTCTCTCTTTACATATTTGATATGATATATGCCATTTAATTTTATATTATGTTATATATAAATATTTTTTTTAAGAACTTATGAATATATTTTTATTATATATTTTTAGACTTATGAATATTTTGATATGATATTATATATGAATATTTTTATATTATATTATTAGATATTAATGTTTTTTTTAGTCTTACCATTATTTTTATATTATATTATATATGACTATTTTTATATTATATTATTATTTATGAATATTTATATTATATTATTACTTATGATTATTTATATTATATTATATACGAATATTCTTTTAAGATCTTATGAATATTTTTTTAGTCTTATGAATATTTTTTTAGTCTTATAAATATTTTGGTACGATATTATATATAAATTCTTTTAGTCTTATATTATTATATATTAATATTTTTTTTGTCTTACCAGTATTTTTACATTATATTATAAATGAATATTTGTATATTATATTATTATTTATGAATATTTTTATACTATATTATATATAAATATTTTTATATTATATAACATAAATATTTTTTTGTCTTATGAATGTTTACATATTATATTATTATATGTGAATATTTTGGTTAATATTTTGATTATAATTTTCAGGATTCATCTTATTAGAATTTCATGGCATCTCATCGCCTTCCGCGAGTAAGTCCCTATTGTGGCTTCAAGAAAAACATGTTACTAAAGATCTATTGAAAGGTAATGAAAAACTAGTGAGACCCAGAAGACATGCAATCTGGGTACTAAAGCATGAGGACATACTTGACCAGATAGTCAAACACTTAATTGATCATTTTGGTTTTGCACATCTGTTAAAACTTAAGAACATTGACTTCAACCATCTAGTACTTACAAGATTAGTGGAAAGGTGGAGAACAAAGACTCACACCTTTCATTTTCCTCTCGGTGAAACAACTATTACATTGGAAGATGTGAAATTGGTATTGGGTCTACTTATCCATGGAGAGACTGTCACTGGGATTACTAGTGGTGATTTAGTATCTTTGTGTGAGCAATTGCTCAGATTTATACCATCTGCTACAACAATGAAAGGAAATGCAATTAATTTGTTTTGGCTTAATAACACTTTTTAAGAACTGCCACATCATGCAACCGACGATGTTATTACTCAACATACTCGACTCCACATATTAACACTTATTGAAAGTCTATTGATGTCTGATTCTTTAGGTAGTAAGGTACATTTAATGTACCTATTATTGTTGGCTGACTTGAATAATGTTAAGATTTATAGTTGGGGGTCAACTGTATTAGCTTCTTTGTACCATGCGCTTTATCATAAAATAGACTTTAATTAGGATAATATTGGAGGTTGCATACTGCTTTTATAGTGTTGGGCATGGGAATTCTGAACATACATTTCTCCATAACTTCAACCATTGATTGATGAAGAATTTGAACAAGGCGTTGGTTTCCCACTCGGGAAAAGGTATGTTATTTTTGTATTAATTTTCGAGACAAGAAAACAAAGTTCAACTAAGTTACTATCTTAGTTGTAAATTTCCTTATATTCCTTTGTTTACATTAGGTGGACTTGTAGGATGCATAGGACACACATAGGAGGAACCATTGTTCCCCAAATACGGGCAATGCTTGATGGCATTAAAGCTAGAGAGATTGTAAATAATATATAAATTAACATACCATTTTAACTAAAAATTTTATATTTTTGATGTTTCAAACATTTATTTACAGTTTCTTTGGAATTCATATCAACTGGATTATGTTAGGTGCTTGATCACTATTGAGGTTTCCCCAATTACATGGGCGGTAGTTCCTCTCATATGTTTTGCAATGGTTGGATTTCGATAGAGTATTCCAAGTGACCCATTGAACCTTAATCAACTTCACAGAGAGGATATGAGAGGACGAATTGATTGATACTGGCCACAATATCATGCCATATGGATAGCTATGTGGAATGACTGTCATAATCGTATAATTCAGGGAAATCAATTTAACGAAAATGGCCAGTTGCATAACAAGTCAACATACATGCAATGGTACATCGACCATACTATCTGCTGCATCTCGCCTATACAGTCATCGTCGAATAAAGATGTAAGTTCAATTACAAAATCATTTATTGTTCTTCATTAACTCATCTAAAATTAACACATTTTCAAAACAGTATGATATGCCAAATGAGACTACACAACCTCACTATCAACATCATGTCGAGTCTTCTTCTCAAGTTGAATCGTTTCAACAACAATCTTTTCGTCCACCAGTTGTTCACCCGAATCATTTGTTCAAATATAGGGATCAACCTCACATGTCATTCCAATCGTCATTCCATCAACCACCTTTCAACTACTCAACATTTCCATCTCAACAATTTTTTTTGTTGGTCTATCAAATCCCTTTGTGATGTGAGTTGATTTTAGGATTGCACAATTTATGGTGGCACTTTGTTTATGAGTTTTTGTTTAAAGCAGATTATGGTGAGAAACCCAATGAAGATTTCCACTGTACACGAACTTAACCAAGTGGTTAAGTAAGTGTGAAGGTTCACTTTTAGAGGGCAAAGAGAAAAAAAACAATATAAGGTGATGATGATGATGAGGTGCGAAAATTAAAGAGTAAAATGGAAATACCAACAATATAGAAACAAAAAAAGGGAAAAGAAGAACACATGATCAAAAAAAGGAAGGGAAATGGCACATAGTGAAGAAAAGAAAAAGATGAAGAGATAAGAGAAAGCTTATGGATGGTGAGAGTGTGGTCACACCACTTGGAGGGGAAGGAGGCTCCAAGATGACTGGTGAAGAGCCACCACTTGAGGTGTTGTGCACTCAAGATAAGACCCAAAGATAATAGGAGACCAACTCACTAAACACTCTGACAAAGTTTCTTTTCTATTCCCAATTCAATGTGAAATACATGAGGCAAGACACTCTATTTATAGGAGAGAGTGTCTTGGAGAACAAGATAGAGGGATATGGGTGTCATTTGTGAGAAACCTTCTAGAAGGTAGGTCAAAGTGGAGTGCCTCCCAAGCTAGCCTATATCTTCTAGGAACTAGGTTAAGGGGGAAGTTTTGGAAATGGTATCTAGAAGCTAGGTTTTTTTGGTGGGTTTGGCACAAGACCAATATTATACTAAGTACACCATAATCTAGTTTATTCTTCTATTTGACACCTATAAAGTGAGACCAATTTATTTTACATAAACTTGTCTTGTGAAAAGACTAGAAGGAAGAACAACTGATACATGTTTGGTTCTTCTTCTGTTGAGTCTTTTATGAGGCCTGGTGGGGTCTGGTCTTGTATGTTGAGATGATTGACTTAGTTGTGATGTATTTGTTGTGTCCTTGATCATCTGCTTGTCGAGTTGGATTGTATCACTTTGCAACCTCTACCATGACCCCCCCAATTTGCTTACAACCTAATGCCACTCATACAATATTATTGACTAACAATCCGGAAATCAGAGTGAGGACAATGAAGTCGAAGACACTGACAATGACATTCCACCTCCGACCCTCCTACTGTTACATCTGAACAACAATCACAAGAACGACCACGAAGACAACGAAGAAGACCACCATGTGGCACAACTTCTCATAGATGATACCTTTTCCTACATTTTTATTTTCTAATAATGTAGAAATTGTACTTATTTATCATTTTATAAAGATTGTTTAAACACTACCCTTTTATTTATAATTGTATAAACTATAAAGTTTCTTCACGAACATAATTTTTTTTTTTAAAACAACAAAAATATTTTTAATTTTAACAATTTTTAAAAAAATACTAAATATTTTATATTATTGCACAACTTATTTATAATCAAACTTGATTTAAGATAAATTTGTTTTATGTGAAAAACAAATATTTAGTTTTAATTTTTTTTAATATTATTTATCTATAAAATACAAATTTTGACAATATTTTTATTCAATTCATATAATTTTAAACAATTTCTAAATTATTATTATATACATTTTTTATTTTAAAAATATTTTTTATTTTAAAAAAAATCAACTGAAGTTGTTAACAAAATTGACAACTTCAATTTAAATAAAATATATTATAGTTGTCAAGTTGCCAATCCAGTATACAATTTCTTCATATTTTATTTAAACTGAAATTGTGAATCGGATTAACAATTTAACTAAAAAAAATAAAATTAGTGATAAATTAATATCTCACAAATTTGACTCAAAAATATCTATATATTCTCAAAAATCCTCTTATCATGCAACATTAAGTTTCAGAATTTTATCTACTTTCAATTATCATAATTAGTCACCTACGATCTTAAAATGAGTGTCACACATTATATTAATTTTTCATCATAATTCAGTGCCCCAGAGTGACTAGTTCTTAAACATGATAACATTATAAGAACTGTGATAGAAGATTCTTCAACAATATTTTTCCTTATTTGTTTGGTTGAACAGGCGCTTCGATTGTTGACGAAGACTAAAATTGATTTGAAGGCCAAGAATTTGGAAAACTCAACAGCACTAGACATAGCAGGTAGTGCAGAGATAAAGAACGTGTTAGTGAGGGTTGGTGCAAAACATGGTTCATCAGTTACTGATTCTCCAACCATTGCGGAAAAACAAAAGTTGAATATGACAGTTGCAGAGAAAATAATGATATTTGTAATTCGTATCAGAAGAGATATAACAGAAGACCAACGCCAGGCTTTTCTTATAGTTGCTGCTCTCATTGCAACTGCTACCTATCAGTCAGCACTAAGCCTCCCAGGTGGAGTTTATCAGGCTAATTTAGAGGATAATATCAGTAATGTTAGCATCAGTTCTAGAACTTCTGCTGGTACTCAAAGGAATGCTGGAACTTGTGTCATGTCTGAAGGTGATTTCATGACCTTATCCATTATGAATTCACTTTCTCTTTTGGTTTCAACAGTGGCAATCTGTATTGTGACGCCAAGTGGGATAGTGGGTTGTGTATTGTTAACGCCATTGATTTGGTTTGCCTACTGCTATCGGTATTCTTTGAAGGTGATAGCCCCCACTGTACCGGTCGGCACCGGACGACCAAAGGTGCACATTAAATAACTTAATTAAATAAGGAGCGTGATTACACGTGGAACAAACTGTTATAACTTCCGTTGAATAAGTCAAACACATTTTCTAGAACACTCCCTTGATTTCAGGAAACCACCAGGCACGACCCAGAGACCACTAAGCATGTCTCTAGCCATCAGTTGCTTGGCCCAGATGGCCAAGGCCCAAGTCAACCTACTAAAGGAACTTCTGAAAGGGGGAAAAGGTACGTTTTCATAAGATCAGAGAATTCTCATTGAGCACCATCGCTGACTTGAGTGTCGGAGTGCAATCGCAGGTACCCCCGCTGACCGGCCGAAGCACGCGAAGAGGAAGAGAGACTTGAAGAATAGGACAGCTAAGGACACGACAACCATTGTGTATCGACGTGGATCAATATTGCTCAGCCCCTAACATCCATACAGGTACAATTGGCGCCCACCGTGGGGCCGAGTAATCACTATTCCCAGACCTAAGGATTCCAACAAGTGAAGATGGCTTCAACAACAAACAACACCAACAATGACAATGCAGCAGAAGAACATAGGATGATGCTCCAAGCTCTCCAAGCCCAGATGCAGGAGTTGCTTCAGAAGGGAGTCACTGACCAGTTACGTCAGGAAGAGGAAAAGAAAAGACAGGAAGAAGAACGCCAGCGGCTTGCGGAGGAAAAGGCTCAGTTAAAAGAGCAAAACAAAAGATTAATGGAAAGGCTCGAACAGTCTGAGCGTGAGGGACATTCACGTGCACTTACTCCACCACCACACCAATCTGGGACAAGAGTAATAGCCCAGACGGTGGCCCAAACAGTACATCACACGTCACTCGTCCAACAAACCCACCAAAGTGCGAGGCAGGTAATCCCAAACAGAGTAGCAAACCCAAGCGGCCATCCGTTTACGGATAATATCATAGCCACACCTCTCCCCAACAAATGGAGAGGTCTAACCATGAACCTCTATGATGATTCCCCCTAATTCCATTGCCAGCTTTGATGCTTTGGAGTTAAAGTTTACTATGCAATATGCCACAAGTAGACCTCATCGGACGTCCTCCATGTCCCTTCTTAAAGTCAAACAAGAAAGAGGATAATCCTTAAGAGCTTTCATGGACAGGTTTTGCAAAGTTTGTATGAGCATACACAATCTGAATCCAGATATAGCTATGCATCACTTGGTTTCGGCCATGCTACCCGGAAGGTTCATAGAAAGCCTTATCAAGCGGCCACCATACAACATGGACGAATTGGGAACAAGAGCGAAAAAATTCATGCAAATCGAGGAACATGTCGACTATCATCGAAAAACGCATGTCGAGAACACAAACAAAAATAAGGGGATTCGTCCTCCCATAGTACCGGCCGACCGGGACCGATATCGTCCCAATAAGGATCCTCGCTTCCAATGTTATACTCCGTTGGTCGTATCAAGGGGTAAAGTTTTGGATGAAGCACTGCAGACTGAGCTGATCCCAACACTGAAACAGTCACAAACTCCTCCCAATGCCAACACAGGTAAACGCTGCCAATACCATCGCAACTACGGTCATACAACCGAGGGTTGCCAAGCATTAAAAGACAAAATAGAAGAACTTGTCCAGGTCGGTCACCTTCGCAAGTTTGTGAAGACAACCATAACTACACCCAAATCGCCCCAGCGCGACCCTGATTTTCGAGAACGTTCGGGACGAAGAGACGACCGAACTCACGACGATCATCATCGCTGAAACAGAAGGAAAAGAAGTGAAAGTCCGGTCAGACAGACAAGACCTAAAAGCGAAAGTCCTGAGCATAGAAGTCGAACTAAGCAGAAAGTTCATGCAGTTATCAATACAATCGTCGGACCAGTGTCACTCGGCGCACCTCCTCAAGAGGTCAATTACATTGCAGGTGGTTTCGCAAGCGGAGGATGTTCCAATTTGGCAAGAAAAAAGCACTTAAGGACGATCCAATTCGTCCATTCGGCCTCCACACACCGCTGATCGCACATACCACCGATCACATTTACCGATGACGATTTCACAGCAATTGATCCCGCTCAGGACGATCCCATGGTCATAACCGTGGAGATAGATAAGTTCGCAATCGCTAAGGTTCTGGTGGACCAGGGTAGCTCGGTCGACATCCTTTACTGGGAAACATTCAAGAAAATGCAGATTTCGGAGGCAGAGATACAACCTTACAACGAACAGATAGTTGGGTTTTCAGGAGAAAGGGTAGATACAAGAGGATTCATTGACTTATTTACTACATTTGGCGATGACTACCTCAGCAAGACTATTAACATACGATATCTGCTAGTCAATGCCAGTACATCCTATAATATCTTGCTCGGTCGTCCATCCATCAACAGGTTGAAAGCCATTGTTTCAACCCCTCACTTAGCCATGAAATTCCCCTTGGTCAATGGAGATATAGCCACAGTACATGTAGATCAGAAGATAGCGCGAGAATGCTATGTAGCTAACTTGAAGGTAGAGCCAACCCGAACGCTTTATACCACATCGACCGACCGATCCCCAGAACGAAGAGGTCAATCGCCGGAAAGACGTTCTACAGGAAGAGGATCTAGAAGGCACTTGGTTGCTCTGGTCGACCTAGACCCCCGGCTGGATGACCCTCGGATGGAAGCAGGGGAAGATCTTCAACCCATATTCCTCCATGAAAAAGACCGCAAGACGAACATGGGAACGTCCCTCAAGCTGGACGATCGAGAAGCAATTGGTAAGACGTTAACGAAAAATGTTGACCTTTTTGCTTGGACTGCTGTAGATATGCCAGGGGTAAAATCGGATGTTATCACCCACCAATTATCTGTCTATAAAGAGGCTAGGCCAATCGCCCAAAAGTAAAGGAAATTAGGTGAAGAGCGGCGCAAGGCCGCACGAGAGGAAACAAACAAACTAGTACAGGCTGGTTTCATTCAAAAGGCCCATTACACAACGTGGTTGGCCAATGTTGTGATGGTAAAAAAGGCAAATGGTAAATGGAGAATGTGTGTAGACTATACAGATCTTAACAAAGCATGCCCGAAGGACTCGTATCCCCTACCTACTATCGACCGACTGGTCGACGGCGCGACCGGGCACTAAATCTTAAGCTTTCTTGATGCTTACTCAGGATATAACCAAATACAGATGTACCATCGCGACCGGGAGAAGACTGCATTCAGAACAGACTCCGACAATTTTTTCTACGATGTCATGGCGTTCGGCCTCAAAAATGCCGGAGCCACATACCAGCGATTAAGGGATCACGTCTTCCACGATATGATCGGTCGGAACGTGGAGGTATATGTTGACGACATTTTCGTTAAGTCTGATTCGTGCGAACAACATATTTCCGACTTGAAAGAAGTTTTCTAGGCCTTGCGTAAATATCGCATGCGCTTAAATCTGGAAAAGTGTGCGTTCGACGTAGAAGAGGGAAAATTCCTAGGCTTCATGCTCACCCATCGGGGCATAGAAGCTAATCCAGAAAAATGCAAGGCAATCACAAAAATGAGAAGTCCCAGTGGACTTAAAGAGATCCAGCGGCTATTGGGTCGTCTTACGTCATGGTCTCGGTTCGTACCTAAGCTTGCCGAACGAACGAGACCTATTATAAAACTATTGAAGAAAACAACTAAGTTTGAATGGACTGATGAGTGTGAGCACAACTTCCTCCAACTGAAGACATTTCTGGCGTCACCACTGTTGATGAGCATATATTTATTCACACACAATAGCCTTAATCATATATTATTGGACTATAATAATAAATAAATCCATTGTTTTAATTAATATTCTTATAATTGGGTTTATTTGGGCTTAACTATTATTATTGTTAATTTTGTGTTTTTAGAGTAAATTATCTGGAGGAAGAATCTACCTTTGTGAATGGGCCAAATATGCAAAAGTCCAAGTTGCTTCTAATGGCTTACATGTTTTATAATTCTTGAAAATCTTGGTTTCTTGATCTTTGTTGTTTGGATTTTCTTAAAAATTTGATAAATAAGTTGGTATGAGAAACTTTTTGGTTGAATCCTTTGCTAGACTATCCCTAGTGAGTTTTTTGAGCCTTAATTGATATATCATAATTTTTTTTTAGTGTGTTTTCACTCATGTTTGCTTATACTCTAGAACTTAGCTTGATTCTTTGTTTTACAACTGTGATTTACGTGCATGAACTGATATGATAAAGACATTCTTTGTTTAAATTAACCCACTAGCCATATTAGCCTACCTTTATGATAATCCATTTGTTAGCCCTTTGAGCCTATAGCCTTTTTCTTATTTTTAACCCTCATTACAAGCCTCAAGATAGAAAAAACCATGTTTGTCCCTACCTTAGAAGATGAAGGAGCTTTGAAATCATTTGGGAATAGGTTTTTGAATAAGTGTGGGGGTGTATGTCATTTTCATAGTTTACCTCTTCAGTTTTAAAGAAA